>Ga0256824_10000068_pt1 | contig 33131 bp, 31 predicted proteins | sample CV67metaG_FD_191570 | JGI IMG/M metagenome (GOLD analysis project Ga0256824, IMG submission 191570) | Hydrothermal vent microbial communities from East Pacific Rise, Pacific Ocean - CV67 | ecosystem: Environmental > Aquatic > Marine > Hydrothermal vents | place: Pacific Ocean: East Pacific Rise...
ACTGCACAATTACCAAATCAAGGACCTTTTTCTATTAGGTATCCAAGAGGTGCAGGTGTGATGACACAATGGAAAACTCCATTTAAAGAAATTAAAATTGGAACAGCTCGTAAAGTTAAAAATGGAAATGATGTGGCCTTTTTAACGATTGGTCCAATGGGTAATCAAACCGTAAAAGCATGTGCTGAATTGGAAGCAAAAGGTATTTCTACAGCTCATTATGATATGCGTTTTGTAAAACCTTTAGACGAAACTATTTTACATGAAGTGTTTTCTAAATTTGACAAAGTTATTACAGTTGAAGATGGTTGTTTAATGGGGGGAATGGGTTCTGCTATTTTAGAATTTGTGGGAGACAATAACTACCAAGCTAAAGTAACACGTTTAGGGATTCCAGACCGTTACGTACAACACGGTACACAAGCTCAATTATACAAAGATTGTGGTTATGACAAAGACGCTATGATAGAAACTGCCATTAAATTGGTTGGTAAAAATAGTGAATTGAGTAGTAGTTCTGTTGGGTAGATTTTGATGAAGTTATTATTAACAATATCTTTCTATTTCTCTTTATTAAGTGTTGCTGCTCAAAATTTAAAGTACATCCCAGATGTAAATTTAAAGAATGAGCTTTCAAGATTAGGTTATACTACAAATGATTCTTTAGATATAAGAAAGGTTAAAGGTTATTTACAATTAGACATTAAAAATAAAAACATCTATAATACAGATGGACTTCAATACTTTAAGCAAGTATGGAATTTGAATATTTCAAAGAATAAAATTGAAAACCTTAATTTTTTACCACCCAATTTAACCTCTTTGAATTGCAGTCATAATAACATTACAACACTCTCTTTTTTGCCACCAAACTTGTCTAGTTTGAACTGTAGTTTTAATGCTATTAAGCATATTGATTCTTTATCACCTAAGCTTAGCTTTCTTAATATTTCTAATAATCAATTAAAGAAATTACCTATAAATTTTGAAAATTATAAATATCTCAATTATTATAATAATCCAATTGATTTAAAAGTATTACCGAAAACTTTTAAAGAATATGGGTGCGACAACGGTTCTATGAACTGTCTGCCTAATGAATTTATTGATTGGAACATTTTAAACGAAAATATCAAAAATTTAGACATCAAAAGTGTGAAGGTTGATTTTTATAGTGGTTACAGTTGGGGTTTTGGTAGTAAATTAGAGACTATAAATTACAAAAAAAAATGTAAATCCTTAAAATCAAAAAAAAGAATTATAATAAGAAATTCATCAACTATTATAACAAACTACACTATTAATGAAAAGAGAAATATAAATTATTCAGATGTTCAAAGTTTATTGATGGATATAAAAACTCAAAAATTGAAATTAGAATTTACACATAAAGATTCTTTGGTGTCAATTAATTTAAAAAATAAACAAAATGGAGCATTGTGTGGTTCAGATTGTTCAGACTGTACAACTTATGGGTTAACCTTTACATTTTTTACAAAAGTAGATAGTTTTAAATTACATTATTATTGGGATACACCATTAGAATTATGTGGTGTACATGAATCAGAAGATATTAAAGATATTTTAAATTGGTTATATACTTATAAACTTGTTAAAGTATTTAATTTAGATTCTAAAATGATTAATTATTATTTCAGTGAATCGATTTTGAAAAGAATTTTGGTTTGGAATGATAATTATTAAATTAAGTAGAAAATTATCTAAAATAAAAAACCCCACAAATTATAGTGTGGGGTTTATTTAAGTAACTAAATTCTAATCTGTTTATAGAAACAAATTTTTTAATTATATTTAGGTATATAAAAATTGAAAGCAGTTTTGTGAAAATCAAATAATTCTTGCTCTCTCAATAAAACTGAAGAAATTGCATTCATTTTTCTTAAATATTTTTCCTCTATAGTAGACTTCACAGTATTTAGTGCCCCTTTAAGACTTTCTTGATTCCTATCTATACCTTCAATACTTTTTGCTGCATCTTTTCTCATTACGTCAAGTAGTTTATTAGCTTCATCAAATCTTGAAGTAAACATGGCACTCATGAATAAACCTGCTCTCATTGCATAACGAAATTCCTTAGCATTTTTTTCATCAATTAAACTAATAATTGATTCGTCAGAATACACATTATAAATTGTGTACATATTATTAATTACTGTATGAATCTCTTTAGTATGCCAATAGTTTGTTTGTTTATTTGACATTTGTTTATTAATTAATTTTGCTGCTTCTTTTGTGTAAATTTTAATAGAATCCAATAACTCAAATCTTTTATCTTTTGATTTTACATAAAATCCGGTTATTCCTGTACCCGATTTTTGTTTAGATAAATAATCATTAAGAATATGCTTTGCATCATTTTTAAATATTTTAAGAGTAGCAGATCTTTCACCACAAATAATGAACTCTTTTTTCTTTTTTTGTCTAATTTGAATATCAACTGCTGTTTCTTTTTTGAATCCTTTATAGATACGATTAAACATTCCTTTCAAGTTTTTTCAGAACTATATCCTTTTTCTGTAACATATTTATTAGTACCTGTAAATTCATTTGGCCAAATAGCCTCTTCTACAGCTGAAAAAACAGTATCTAAGATAATAATATTTCCTTTTTTAGTATCTATAACTTTAATACTAATTTTTTGTTGATGTTTATAAGCTAAAGAATAAAAACTTTTTTGATAAGCTTTTCCATCTTTGTCCTTTTTAGATACTTTTTGAACAACAACTCTTCTTGAAAGAACGGTATCACTTATTTTTTTACTGAAATATCGTAGTCACCTGCAGCTCTTGTCACAAACCCTTTAAGATACATCATTGAGATTTCAGAATCTACACCTTTAGTTGTATAGCTTGAACCAATATCGTCTCCAAATGTAAGTTTACATACTTTGTAATTATTTATTACTCTTGGGAGTTTATAGTAATTTAATGCTCTTAAAGTTTGTTTTTGTTTTAATTTAACCTTTTTTTGTGAAAAGGCAACATTCAAACATAAAAACGTAAGTAGAAGTAAAGAGATTTTTTTATAGTATATTATTTTTTTGTAAAATTAATAAATATTATTTGCTTTTGGATATATAAACTCAAAAATTGAAATTAGATTTTATACTTCAAGATTCTTTGGTGTCAATTAATTTATAAAATAAACAAAATGTAGCATTGTGTTTTTCAGATTGTTCAGACTGTACAATTTATGGGTTAACCTTTACTTTTTTTTACAAAAGTAGATAGTTTTCAAAATACTGAATTTAGTTCTGTATGATGATGCCTAAATGGGTAGCCCTAATGCATAATTTAAAGACTATTGATTATAAGATTTTCAGTATTAGACAATAAAAATACTGTGAACCAGATATATATTTATTTTAGATCAACATCAATTTCTAAATCCCATTTTGAACGAATTTTAATCTCGTCTGTGTAATAGAATATGTTTTCTGATTGTTGATTGTTTTGTAGTGAGCCTTTATTCCATTTGCCATCTTTATTTTTATCACTTATAATTCGTAATTGATATTTTCCAGGTTTTAAATTATTAAAATGAATTAATGTTTCATCAGGTATTGCTGGGTAAACTTTGGCTACCTTTTGTTTATCATCTAATAATTCAAAAATAAAATTACCATTTAATGAATCAAATTTCACAAATAATTGACCAAAATAGTCATCTGAAATTAAGTTTTCGAAAGTAAACTTTGGTTTATTATGGTTAAAAACACCAAACATTGACTCTATTGCTAAAGAATCTATTTGTAAATATTTTGCAACCCCATGAGTGTAAAATAATATTTCGTTTACATTTTCAGTACCGATAATTTCTACCTTTACGGCATTAGAATCTTTATCTAAAAAATGAAATTTTGACTCGTCAATATTTAAAATAGGCTCTTCAATTTTAATAATTAAATTATCATTTGGTAATAAATTGTTACTATTGATTATATTAGTTTTTAGTGTTAATTTTTCTAAAACTGGAGTTTTAGAATCGTTAGATTTAGGTTGATTTTTTAAATAAGGTATTAATGTATCTTCTTCTTGTCCATTTAGAGTGTAATAAAATTGAATGTTTGAAGTAGGTTTTTGTGCTAACCAATAAATAAGTGAGTCTTTGGATTCTGTATTTTCTTTAACTATCTCTACATTACTTCTCATAGTAAATGATTGAGGTTCTTTATTTAATACAATCTCTAATCTTCCTGGATATGTAAATTCTGTTTTTGTTAAAAATGTTTGTTCAGCATCTACATTAAATAGTCTAAAATCAACAGCGTTAAGGCTTGTGTCTAATTGAATTGTTTGTTGAGAAAGAAATCCTATTTTTTCGTTGTCAAAATTAAACAACATGTTTTTATTTTTATCTGTAAATGCAAATATTGAATACGTACCTTTTTTCAAATAATCAATTTTGTAGTGACCCATTTTATTGGTTTGACCAATATAAGTAGGCTTTAATTTATAAGGGATTGAATCGAATTGAATAGTATCTTGATTTGGATAAATCGCTATAAAACAATTTTTAATTGGTTTGTTTGTGTAGCTATCTTTGACAACTCCACTAATACTTATAGAATCAATAAAACTTCCTGTTGAAAGCACATATTGAAAAATGGAATCATTTCTTTCTGTAATATCTTGAATTGCACCGTTAAAATTGACAACATAAGTTGTGTTAGCTTTTAAGTTCTCATTAAAAAGTAATGAAAATGTTTTGTTTTTTACAGAAATACTTGGGATTTTGTCTAATTGAGGTGTAATTATTATGTTTTCTGAAGCTTTATTTAGTTTTATAAATTCGTCAAACTTTAAAATAATCTCAGTTCCATCAAAATTCAATTCTCCATTTTTAGGAAAGGATTTTGATTCTACAATTGCAGGTGCATAAATATCTTTTTTTCCTCCAGTAATTGGTGATATTTGAGCACAAGTTATAAGTAAAAATAGTAAAAAAATAAAACTAACTAATCGCATATTGATTCTGAAATAATTTGTGCTAACTGTTCTAAATAACGTTGATCAACTTCTGAAAAATCATTTAACTTATTACTATCAACATCTAATATTAAACGTACTTTATTTTGTTTTAGTATGGGAACAACAATTTCTGATTTTGATAAAGAACTACAAGCAATATGTCCAGGGAAAGCATCAACATCTGATACTATAATTGTTTCAGAGTTTTTCCAACTTGTTCCGCAAACCCCACGTCCTTTTGTTATTCTAGTACAAGCAATGTCTCCTTGAAATGGACCTAAAACTAACTCTGTATCAGAATCAACAATATAAAACCCTACCCAAAAAAAACCGAATGTTTGTCGTAAAGCAGCTGCAATGTTAGCCAAGTTTGCAGTTTGATTAAATTCACCTGAAATTAATGCTTTTATTTGAGGCAGCAACTGTTCATACATTTCAGTTCTGTTTCCTTTGGATATATTTAATTCTTCTGCCATTACTGACAAAAGTAGTTATTTTTTAATCAAAAAAAACCACGATAGTAATATACTATGTGGTTTCTTTAAAATCATTCTATTTGCTTAAACTTATTATACAAATAAAAAGTTTGATGGTGCATTTACTTCTATTTTTCTTCCATATTCACTTCAATGCAATATTCGTAAAAAATAAAAGCATACTTAAAATGAAGTGTAAATTAATCAATCCTAATTTTTATTTCAGCTCATCAACATTACCCAATGCATTATTTTCAATTTTTCGTTTTTCAGGATTACCTTTAAACGTAACATTACCTACGCCATTATTTTCAATGTCGATACTATAAGTTGCATTTACTTCTATGTTTCCAACTGAATTGTTTTCAATATTGACTTTCTCAGCCGTCATTGGAAAAGCCTCCACATTTCCAACAGAATTATTGTCTAAGATAAATTTTTGAACTAAACCAAATAGTTTTAAATCGCCAACTGAATTATTTATTATTGTAAACTTTTTACATAATAAAGAAAAGTCAATATCCCCAACAGAATTATTGGTTAATAAAAATTTATTTAAGTCTAACGAATTATTTGTTTTTACATTACCCACAATTTCTAAATCTAGTTCTTTTAAATCTTTAATTGTAATATATAAATTTACATCTTCTGTTTTGCTAATTGATGTTTTTGAATCAATTAGCAATGTTTTACCATCATTATGTACTTGTATTAGATCTATAATGTTTTGTTCAGCTTCAATTCTTACTTTTTCAGTATTGTCTTGATTTAAATATACATTAAATACACCTTCAATTTTCAACCTATTAAATGACTCTACAGGTTTAACAATACTAATTACACTTCCTTCTCCTTTAATTCCTTTATCAATATCACCTGAACATGACACCGATAACAAAAGGAATAATGCAAAAGAAAATACGCTTCTAAATTTTGACATAATTTTAATTTTTACAGCCAAGGTAATCATTTTTTACAGTTCGGTATTCAAATCTAACAATTCAGAATACTTAATTTATTATTCGCTTATATTGTGTGTATATTTGAATAAAAACAACTTAAATTATGAAAATTAGTCTAAAAAAAGTAGGATTTATAGCTTTGTTTTATTGCATAGCATTGTTTCTTAAATATTATATAGTGATAATAAATCCTGAAATATTAAACGGTACTAATTTATTAGTAAATAGTTTACTTTATGGTTTAGGCCCGTTAATTGGAGGCTTGATTTTAATTAAATTACTCAAGCGACAAAATGACTTGTCAATTTTTAATGCAGGGCTTAAGCAAACAATATTAGTTCTTTTAATTCCATTAGTACTGTTCACTTTATTAGGGTTATTGAATGGCAACTTAGACTTTTTAGCATTAAAAGTTGTGGCAATTGCCATTTTGTATGCTATTATTGAGGAGTATGGTTGGAGAGGTTACTTACAAACCGAATTAAAAGACCTTAATAAATATGTAAAATATATTGTGATAAGTGTGTTGTGGTTTTTTTGGCATTTAGAATTTGATTATTCAGTAGTAGCTTATTTAATAATTTTAGCAGGAAGTTTTGGAATGGGATATGTGGCAGACAAATCAAAGTCACTAATTTATGTTGGTTTGTTTCACGCTTTTATAAATATCTTCTTATCAGCAGAATTGAATTACATTCCTTTTCCTCAAAAGTTAATAATTATTGTGATTAGTGCTGTATCAATTATTTTATTAATGAGGTTTAATGCAACTAAAATTATAAAAAAGAATTAGATTTACAATTAAAAATTTAATTGAATAATTTACGTTTAATATTAAAAAATAATTGGTTTCAATTTTTTGCCTTTTCGGGTTTGATCTGGTTAGTGTTTATTCATCTCCATATTAACAGACACTTAGAAGACATAATCATTGGACCCCATTTTTGGCGTAAAAGTGATACGTATGCACAAGTAATGAATTATTATTACAATGGACTTAATTTTTTTGATCACAGTATTTATTACAATCAATTAACATCTAACGCAAAAGCAGTGGGTGAATTTCCTTTAATGTATTGGTTGATTGCTTTGCAATTAAAAATTTTTGGTAATTCAATCCTTTTAATGAAAGTAAACTGGATTATTGCATTATTTGGAGGGCTATTTAGTTTGTATAAAATTTCTAACTATTATTTAAAAAATATTTTTCTTTCCTTAACTGTAGCTTTTATTTTATTTTTGTCTTCGGTATTTACATTTTATGCTATTGATTTTTTACCTGACCCTTTTGCATTAAATTTCATGTTTATAGGGTTGTGGTTTTTGTTGAACTATGAAATTAAACCATCTACTACTTTTTTAATTAGTTCACTATTTTTCATCTCTTTTTCTGGTTTGATAAAACCTTTTTTTTTAATACCATTCATTGCTTTTATTTGTACAAAAGTTATTTTGAAATTTATAGTTAAACATAAATCTATAAAAATACATTGGGCTTTTTTGATTCCTTTTATTTTAGTTTTAATCTGGTTTCAATATACATTATGGTATAACGCGCATATAGGTAGTGATTATTTTTTGTCAAGTACACGTCCTATTTGGGGTTATGATACATCTGAAATACATAGGATTTGGTTAAGAATTACAGATGAATGGCTTTTTGAATATTTTCATGAAAATTTAATTACACCGCTTCTACTTTTGATTATTGTAAACCTTTTTTGGTGGACTAAAGGTAAGATTTCAATGCAAATTTTTTATGTATTTTCAGTGATAGGAATACTTATGTTTTCTTTACTATTTTATAGTATGTTTGACAATCATGATTATTATATTTTTCCGATATTGTTTATCATCCCCCTTGCATTAGGTATGACTCTTTTTAAACTAAAAAATATAATTAATAACACATATTTTGTGTCAGGGTTGGGAATTGTAATATTAATTTTTATGTTTTTTGGTATGAATAATTCTTGGAAATTAAATCAAGTTTACAGAAAAACAAACTGGATCAGTAGTAAAAAAGAGTTTACTAAATATCAGAATTTAGAATTTTTTTTACAAAAAAATAATGTCAGACAAAACACATTAGTTGTTACGGCAGCTGACATGTCTCCTTCTTTTGCTTTAACCTTATTAAATAGAAAAGGTTGGTCAGGTTATCAAATAAAACGTTCAACTATTTCAATTGAAAAGATGATTGATAGAGGAGCAGAAGTTTTAATTTTAAACGATATTAAACCAATTAGACAAGCAGATTCAATTAAAGTAATTAAATATTTAAACTATCCTATTGATGATACAAATCACATCTTTTTATATGATTTAAAACCATATCAATAATTTTATAAAAAAAGGATTGACAACTATTAAAATAATAATTAAATTTACCACGAATTGTATTAAGGATTGAAGTGACAACTTTGTTAGTAAAACAGTTAGTTGAATTTGTTTAAAATTTGCGACAATAGAAGCACATTTTTAAGCTAATGAAACTTATGTTTTAGTAAAAAATTATAACGGAAAGCCTGACCCTTGATTTTATGAAAGGGAAATACCCAAAAACGAATTAAAATGGCAAAAATAATTTCATATAATGTAAACGGTATTAGAGCTGCATTAAAAAAAGACTGGATGGGATGGGTAAAAACTGTTGATCCTGATGTAATTTGTTTACAAGAAACTAAAGCTCATAAAGAACAATTAGATTTGTCTATTTTTGAAGATGCTGGGTATAAAAATTATTGGTTTTCAGCAGAAAAAAAAGGGTATAGTTCAGTTGCTATATTAACTAAAAGTGAACCTGATCATGTTGAATATGGTTGTGGTATTGAAAAAATTGATAGGGAAGGTAGAATCATAAGAGCAGATTATGGTGATTTTTCTGTTTTGAGTTGTTATTTTCCTTCTGGTTCGAGTGGGGATTTACGCCAAGATTATAAAATGGACTTTTTAAATGAGTTCCAAAATTACATTAATGAACTTAAAAAAACACGTCCTAATTTATTAATTTCAGGTGATATTAATATTTGTCATACGTCAATTGATATTCATAACCCACAACGTAATAAAGATACATCTGGATTTAAACCTGTTGAACGTGAGTGGATTACTGATTTTTTAGCAAGTGGATTTGTAGATAGTTTTAGAGCTGTAAATGATGAACCACACAATTACACATGGTGGACATATCGTGCAGGAGCAAGAGGAAAAAACTTAGGTTGGCGTATTGATTATCATTTTATTTCAGAATCATTACGTTCAAAATTAAAACGTTCTGTTATCCTCTCAGAGGCTATTCACAGTGATCATTGTCCTATTTTAATTGATCTTGACATTAAATTGTGAGAAAAATCATTGAATATATAATGGCATAATCTTTAAGTATTTGTATTTTTGCTAACATACATTAAATAAAATTGTGATAAGTTTTTTAGCTACAGGTATTGGTTTGGGATTGTTACTTAGCATAATGCTAGGTCCTATCTTTTTTGTGTTACTTGAAACAAGTATAAAAAAAGGCGTAAAATCGGCTTTGTTTTTAGATTTAGGTATTTTACTTAGCGATTTAATGTATATTTCTATTGCATACATTTTTGTAAGTCAAGTTGCAGAACTTAAAGAAAGTGAACATATATATTGGCTACATATTATTGGAGGGATTGTTTTTATAATTTTTGGTTATCTAACCATTAAAAAGAAAACAAAAAAGCGTAGAACTAAAGCCAAAGATTTAAAAACCAATAACTATTTTGGGACGGTTTTAAAAGGATTTTTTTTAAATGCTGTTAATCCTGGTTTATTATTTTATTGGTTTGGTATGGTTGGAATTTTAAGAGGAAAAGAAAAACTTTCTTTTTGCTCGGAGGATTTAACAGTTGTTTTATACATAGTTTTGATTTTAGGTACATTTTTTACAATTGACATTTTTAAAATTATTGGTGCTAAAAAACTTAAAAATGTTCTAACTCCTGCTTGGATGAATATTATAAATAGGGTTTTAGGTATTATTCTTGTTTCAATAGGTTTTGTCTTTCTTTTTAAAGGACTATTACAAGGTATGCAATCAATGTAACCGATTTAAATTTTTAGGTTATACAAAAAATCAACTCATGAAAATTACATTTACTTTACTTTTAGTAGTATTAACTATAACTACTGCCTTTGCTCAAAAAAGAGTTAAGTCTAAGCTGCAAACAAATTATTATGATTTTGCTAAAGCTCATCCAGAAAGCAGAGGGTATTATTATGCAGATGATTTTACTGGAAAGACAACGCTTAAACATGGTAAATGGACCTATTGGACAGAAAAAGGTGTTTTGGTTGAAATTAGAAATTACCAAAAAGGTAAGTTGAATGGTGAAGTAATTAATTACTATTTTAATGGAAATATCAAAAATGCAGGTTTTTTTAAACAGGGAATACAAGATAGTACATATAAAGAATGGCATTTAAATCAAAATGTTAAAACTGTTGGTACGTATAAAATGGGAAGAAAGATGGACACATGGCAATCCTTTTATAGTACAGGTTATCATGAAAAAGAAGAAATATATGAAGACAGTATCCTATTTTTACAAAATTATTGGACAATCGATAGTGCCCAAACAGTAAAAAATGGGAATGGTGAAACATTTTTGGCTTTTTCAAATAATGTAATCAACGAAAAATATAGCTATAAAGAGGGTTTAAAAAATGGTCCTTTTATTGAACAAAATGCACGTGGACTAAGGTTAGTTGAAGGTAATTATAACAATGGTATAAAAGATGGTAAATGGATTTTTTGGTATTATACAGGTGAATTAGATAGAGTAATGACTTTTTCTAATGGTAAACTTGATGGTGAGTACATTAAAAATTATGATAATGGATTCACTAAAATCAAAGGCCAATACAATGAAGGTCATAAAGCAGGACATTGGCAATGGTTTACAAATATTGGTACTGTTGATATGGAAGGTGATTTTATTGATGATTTACAAGATGGAAAATGGACCTATTGGTTTGCTGGTGATACAATTAATAAAAAGAATGAAGGTTATTATAATAGGGGTAAACGTGATGGGAAGTGGGATTTTTATTACAGAGATGGTTCTAAATGGAAAGTTGGAAATTATGCTGCTGATTTAAAACATGGTGATTGGAAAACATGGTGGGAAAACGGAAGTTTACTAAAAGATGGTCAGTTTGTTAATGGAAAAGAAGACGGTGACTGGAAACAATTTTATGAAAATGGTAATATTAAAAATGAAGCTCATTTTGATTTAGGTAACCTAAATGGAATATGGAAATCGTATTACAAAAAGCAAAAATTACATTTAGAGGGTGAATATAAAAACGGACTAAAAACAGGTTTATGGAAAACCTATACAGCAAAAGGAAGGTTGCTTGATGAAGGCTCGTATAAAGTGGTAGATTATAAGAAACATATAAAATTTGGACCTTATGCAAAACGAAAAGTACCAGAAAGTGTAAAACATGGTAAATGGACTTGGTATTCTCAAAAAGATGGAGGTAAAACTCATGATGGAAGCTACAAAAATGGTAAAGAAGAAGGAGTTTGGTCATATTACTTTCCAGGTGGAACAAAAGCTATGCAAACCATAGAGTATAAGAATGGACGAATGAATGGAACTTCAAAAAAATATAAATGGAGACCTTATAAAGTAACCTCTGAAATTGATTATAAAGATGGTGTAAAACACGGTAAAATGATTCTTTACGACAAAAGAGGTCGAAAAGTAATTCAAAAAAACTTTAAAGAAGGTATTGAAGTTAGAGTAGATGGTAAGCCTATTAGGTTTCAACCTTAAGCCTTTATCTATAAAGTGTGACCTTTCGTACATAATACTTTGATTTGTAACTATTTTGTATTATTTTTGTTAAAATAAAATTAAAAATTATGAATGAACAAATGAACACATCTGGATCAAACCCAGGAAAAGGATTAGGAGTTGCTGCAATGGTTGTAGGAATAGTAGCTATTGTTTTAGCATTTATCACATTTGGAGAAATCTTAGGTGGAATTGCTGCAATTTTAGGTGTTATTGGTTTTATACTTTCTAATAAAGTAAAAGCAAAAAACATAATGGCTATTGTTGGTATTGTTTTAGGTGTTGCTGCTGTAGCATTAAGTTATTACCAAGAAGCACAAATAGAAGCAACTTTTGAAGAAATGGGAGTTGATATGGAAAATGGATTTCAAGAAGGTTTACAACAAATTGTTGATGATGCAGAAGCTTTAGAAGAGGCTGGTCACTAATCAAAATAATTGAAAATATCAAAACCATTCACATTTGTGAATGGTTTTTTTATGTCTTATTATTTGCAAATAATAAACAATTTTCACATTTATGTTTGATTTGATTGAGGCTTGGCAAATAATTCATACTTTTAAACTATGAATTTGAATTACACCTTAAAACAAATTGCAGAAATTACAAATGGTCAATTAATTGGTGATGAAGCTTTAGTTGTAAAACAAATAGTAATTGATAGTAGAAATCCAATTATTGGAATACATACCTTATTTATTGCCTTGAAAGGGAACAAAACAGATGGTCATAACTACTGTCATTCTTTTGTTAAAAATGGTGGTGAATTACTTTTAGTAAATGAAGTTCAAAAATTACCAAATTGTAATCAAATAGTAGTAAATGATGTATTAATAGCGATACAATTAATAGCCAAACACCATAGGGAACAATTCAAAATTCCTGTAATTGGAATCACAGGAAGTAATGGTAAAACTACTGTAAAAGAATGGTTATTTCATGTCCTAAAACATAAGTTTATTGTTTGCCGTAGTCCTAAGAGTTATAATTCTCAATTAGGTGTTGCCTTGTCTGTTTTAGAGCTTAACCACACGCATACTATTGCTATTTTTGAGGCTGGTGTTTCAAAAGTAGGGGAAATGGAATTATTAGAACAGTTAATTCAACCAACTATTGGTATTTTTACTGGAATTGGTGATGCGCATCAGCAGTATTTTAATAGTTTAATAGAAAAACAAAATGAAAAATACAAGTTATTTAAAAATGTAAATTATATTGTTTCAAACCCTGATTCTTTAACTGATATAGATATTCCATTCTCTGATTTAGCATCCAAACAAAATGCTTATTTAGTTTATGAAACAGCTTTACAATTACACCTTTCAGAATCTGAAGTTAAGTACGCTATGTTAAACTTACCATCAATAAGCATGCGTATGGAACGTATGATAGGTAAAAATGGAAATGTAATTATTAATGATACGTATACTTTAGATGAGAAATCATTGGAAATTGGGGTTAATTACTTGAGTCAAGTTTCGGTTAAAAATAACCGAGATAATGTGCTTATTATTGCACCTCATCCAGATTCAATATTGTCTGAAAAAATGATTGATTTATTAAATTCCTCCGTATTAAATAAAGTGATACTAATTGGTAAATTAAATTCAAATCCAATCGGATTAACAAATGCAACTGCCTATTTTGATAATGTAAATGAGTATATAAAAGAAAGTAATATACTCATAAATTCAACCATCTTGATTACAGGTGCAAGGGTTGCAAAATTAGAAAAAATAGTTTCACTTTATTTAGTAAAAAAACACATTACAAAATTAAAAATTAATTTATCTACCTTAGGAAAAAATGTAAACTTCTATAGGTCAAAAATAAAAAAAGATACATTAATTTTAGCAATGGTTAAAGCCCAAAGTTATGGTGGGGGAATTACCGAAATTGCACGTTTTTTAGAAACTCAACACATTAATTATTTTGGTGTCGCTTATGCTGATGAAGGTGTTACATTAAGAGATCATAATATTAAATTGCCAATTTTAGTAATGAATCCTGAACTTGATGCTTTTGATGATATTATTGAGAACGAACTTGAACCATCAATATATAGTTTAGAACTTTTAGATAGCTTTATTAACACCTTAATTAGACGAAATATAATAGCTTATCCTATTCATATAAAGTTAGACACTGGTATGAATAGGTTAGGTTTTGTAGAATCTGAACTAAATGAGTTAATTTCTCACATTAAAGCTCAACCTGAAGTATACGTTAAGTCCGTGTTTTCACATCTTTCGGTAGCTGATAATGTAGAAGAAGAAGAGTTTACAAACCAGCAAATAAACCTTTTTAAAACGTTTTCAAATCAGTTTAAAACCAATTTGGGTTATGATTTTATTGAACATATTGCAAATTCTGCAGCCACATTAAATTATCCAAATTCACACTTTGATATGGTGAGGTTAGGTATTGGAATGTATGGATTAATGAAAGATTACAAAGATGATTTAGAGCCTGTGTTGTCATTTGAAACACAAATTTCTCAAATAAAAAATATTTCAAAGGAAGTTCAATTGGATATGGACGCATGTTTAAAGCTAATTCAGATTTGAAAATAGCTATTATTCCTGTTGGTTATGCTGATGGATTAAGACGTGAATTAAGTCAAGGAAAGTGGGCGTTGATGATTAATGGACAAGAAGTTCCAATAATTGGAAACATTTGTATGGATATGTGTATGGTAGATATAACTAATATTGACTGTAAACTTGGGGATACAGTTCAAATTTTTGGTAAACAAAACACGGTGTTTAGTATGGCAAAAAAGTTAAACACAATTCCTTACGAAATTATCAGTTCAATATCGAGTAGAGTTCATAGAGTGTATTTGGAAAAATAAAGATTTAGTTGATTGTTTTGTTACTCGAGATTTATTAAAAATCATCACATTTGGCAGAATTAAAACACTGATTAGTTTATGTTTTTTTCGTCAACTAAACCTTCATTTCTAAACTTTAAGAACAATTGAATTAAGGCAATTACATCTTTTTCACAATAGATAGCAATGCGTTCCAAATCGTCATCTTCATAATACACTCTTGCTACATCTGCACCAGTAATATCATCTTTTGGTGTAGGTACTTTAAATATATGACACAATAAAGCAATTGATGTGTAATGCTTATAATCACCAAACTTCCATAATTCCATGGTGTCTAACAAATTTACTTCCCAAGGCTTTTTACCTGCAATGTCTAAAATATTAGGAATATCAATTCCATTTAATAACATTCTACGTGCCATAAATGGGAAATCAAATTCTTTTGCATTGTGACCACACATTGAATGCTTAGCGGTATGATAAGATGTGTTTAACATGTCAACAAACTCTTGTAACAATTTTGCTTCATCATGCCCAAAAAATGATTTCATATTCAATGTTTTTTCTCCCATTGAATTTGTACGTACCACGCCTACAGAAATACAGACTATTTTACCAAATTCAGCATAAACACCTGCTCGTTTATAAATTTCTTCATCAGACAAGTTATCACGTTCTTGAAGATATTTATTTTTCTTCAAATATAAATCTGCTGTGGTGTCATCCAAATCAGAGAATTGATACACCTCAGGAACAGTTTCAATATCTAAAAATAAAATTTTGGTAATGTCAAGTTTTGTTAAACGCATAATGGTTTCTAATCTGTTCATACAATGTACAAATTACTTAACTAAAATTACTTTGTTTTCGAATTTATATTTCTTCTTCTCTTAATTCTTCAATAATTTGCTCTAATTTTTTAACATGTTTACCATATAAATAAGTTGTCCAAAGTTGGGTAATTAGATAGAATATAGCACCAGTAATTAGATAGACTATTACTAAATATAAAACTTCTATCGTACTTAGTTGCATATTTAACCATCTTTCAATATTGAATAATGAAGTACTGTCAATATTTAAAAGAGAATTAGAATTGTCTAAATACAAACTTCTGAATATTATAAGAGAAGGTATAGGAACTAATAATGAACTTGCTATAACATAAGACTTATATGCCTCTAAAGTTAACTTTACTTCATAAATATATTCTTTAATAGCATCCTTAGTATTGATGGATAAGTTTGAATTTCGAAATAAAAAACAAATTTGTTTTACCATATAAAAACTTATCATAAATACAGTAAGCGACATAAATAATAAATAGATAGATTTATTTAAATTTGTCATTTTAAGGTCAGTAAAAAAAGGAAACATTAAAAATACAACCATAGCAATAATGGTGGTTATTATTTCTTCAATCATATTCTTTCTAATCCTATATATTGGATTATGTTTTCCTTTTTTTAAATCAATTTTAAATTCATTTTTTGGTAAACCCTCTACCGATTGACTCATTTCTTTTTTTATAGCATCAAAATTCATAACCTTGTTGTTTAATTAGTTCTTTAATCTTTTGTTTTGTCCTGTTTAGTTTTACTCTTGTGTTTCCACTTGATAAGCCTAATTGTTTTGCTATTTCATTATGAGAATATCCTTCAATAAATAGTAAAATAATTGCTTTTTCAATTTTATTTAGTGATTTAACTGCTGTATAAAAATGTGTCAATTGAGATTCTTTTTCGTCTTCTTGAGATTCTTCTTGAATGTCAATATTTGTTTTAAGTTCACTTTTATCGGGTCGTCTTTTGTTCTTTTTAAAGTAAGTAATAGATGTGTTTATGCCAACTCTATACATCCAAGAGGAGAATTGACTATCTCCTTTGAATTTATCAATAGATTTCCAAAGTTGAAAGATAATTTCTTGTCTTAAATCCTGCTGTTCAACTTCAGAGTCCATGTATATTCGAGAAACTTTATAAAGAATCCCGCTATGCTGTTCAATAAGTTTAAGAAATTGGTTTTCTTGCATGGCCGAAATTGATATTAAATATCTAAATTTTATTCTTGTTTTACCGTTAGTATCAGAAGTCTATATATGTTACAAATTTTTGTAAAAATAGTTAGATGATAAGTATATAATACAGCCAAAAATTATTATAAAATTGGATAAAAGGCATCAATTAAATGTTCAATATGTGTTTCTTTTTCATTTAAGATTATGGAAATAATATCAAATTGAGTATCCAAATCAATTTCATTTTCTATTATATATTCATGAGCAACTTTTATAATGGTTTTTTGTTTGCCTTTAGTTACTGTTTCTTCAGGTCCTGCCAAAAAACGACTCGCTCGTGTTTTGACTTCAATAATTATAAGTGTATTTTCAAACTCAGCTATAATGTCAATTTCATTACGCTTAAACCGATAGTTGCGACATAGAATTTTATAACCTTTTTTAATTAAGTAATTAAAAGCTAATTCTTCTCCTTTTTTTCCTAAGTCGTTGTGATCTGCCATTTTTGATTTTTAAACAAAGGTAAACCGTTTTTTTAATTAGTATTTACAGCAGTACGTAAATAAATTACGGTCTTTATTATTAAATTTGTTAGATAAATATTTCAACTATCGTTTTATTTATACTTACCTTCAAGTTTAGTATTAAATATATATCACAACTTATGAAAATTCTTCACACTGCCGATTGGCATTTAGGCCATAGACTTCATGAACAGTCTCAAGCAGAAGAACAAATATTGTTTTTAAGTTGGATTGAAACTTATATAATAAAGAATACCATTGATGTACTTTTAATTTCAGGGGATATTTTTGATACAGGTTCGCCATCAAATCAAAGCTTAGAAATGTATTATAGCTTTCTGGTAAAGTTAAACGCTACGCCCTGTCAATCTGTAATTATTACTGGTGGTAATCATGATTCTGCTGGAACATTAAACGCACCTAAACACCTTTTAAGTGCGTTGTCAATTAAAGTAATTGGTAAAGCAACAGAAGACATAAAGGATGAGGTATTTGAAGTTGAAATAAATAAAGACAAAGTAATAATTGGTGCAGTACCTTATTTGCGTGATGGAGACATAAGACGTGCAGTAGCAGGAGAATCTTTTGATAACTTGACAGATAGATATAAAAATGCATTAATAAATCACTATAATGACATAGCTGATTATTGTAATTCTATAAACACAACCAAAGCTCCAGTTATCGCTATGGGACATTTATTTGCCGTTGGCGGTTCTGTGTCGGATAGTGAACAAAATATTTACGTAGGTACTTTAGGACATATAGGAGCAATTGATTTTAGTGATACATTTGATTATATTGCTTTAGGACATCTCCATAGACCACAATTTGTGGCAAAAAACAACAAAATTAGGTATTCTGGTTCGCCTCATATTTTAGGGTTTAGTGAGTTGAATTATGATAAAAAAATAATTGTTTTAACAATTGAAAATAATAAAATTAGTAACGTTGTAGATGATATTGTTCCACGATTTAGAGAATTTTATAGATTGATTGGGAGTAAAAATGAAATAATTGAAGCCTATAAAACGGTAGTTTCTAATGCTTACAATTTAACCCCATTTATTGAAATTGTTTTAGATGAAATTACAGCAATAGGCAATGATGAATTAAAAAAATCGGCAGAAAACTATAATTTTGAAATTTTAAAAACGACATTAAAAAATCAACCTGAACGCAAAGGGATTGAAGAACAATTGAAAAACATTAAATCGATTAAAGAATTGTTACCCGAAAATGTATTTAAATTAAAATGTAACGAGCAAGGAGTTGATTTAGAAAAAGAACCTGAAATTTGGGATGCTTTCAATGAAATTCTTCAATCTGTAAAAGAAGGAAGAAGAAGTTAAGTACTATAAATTTTGAACCAATAACCTTAGAAATTTTTTCCCAAAATGAAAATATTAAAAATTGAATTACAAAATATAAATTCATTAAAATCAGACACACCCATACTAATTGATTTCGACAACGATCAATTTAAAGACGTTGGTTTGTATGCAATTACTGGGTCAACAGGAGCAGGTAAAACAACAATTTTAGATGCGATTACAATTGCGTTATATCATAGTGTACCAAGATTTATAAATTCAAAAGAAAAATCATTAGAAAATGTGGTAAGTTATGGTGCAAACAATGCACATTGTAGAGTTACTTTTGAAAATGACAATGAACTATTTGAAGCCTTTTGGGGAATAAGATTAGCGAGTAAATCTGGAGTGAAAATTAAAAATCCTAAAGAAGAGGTGAGTGTTAAAAACTTAACTACAAATAAGATCTTAGCAACTCAAAAAAGAAAAGTAATAGAGGTTATTCAATCAGTTACACAGTTAGATTATAATCAGTTTTTAAGATCGGTGATGTTAGCACAAGGAGAATTTGCTTCATTTTTAACTGCAAAAGGACCAGATAAAGGAAAGTTATTGGAGCAAATTACAGGTGAAGACATCTATAAAAAAATTGGTTTTGGTGTTTCGGATAGAAAAATTAAAGAAGAAAAATTACTGAATGATTTACAAAATACAATTAATTCTAAAGACACCATTACTGAAGAGGGTAGGTTAGAATTAGAGCAATTTAAGTTAACTAATACTACTTTAATTAAAGTAACAGAAAACAAACTTAAAGGCATTCAAACGATTGTTGATTGGTATAAAAAAAGAAATGAATTAAACTCAAAAGAATTAAAAGTTAATAATCAAACAGTTAAACTTAAAGAGTTTATAGCCTCTCATAAAAATCAACTTGACTTATTAGATTTAAATCAAAAAGCAGAACCTTTTAAAGAATTAATTCAAAATGTAACACGAATTGAAAAAGAAAGTTTTGAGAAAAAAAATGAAATATGTGTTTTAGAAAAAGAATTAAATGAACTAAAACCAAAAATTAAGCGAATTGAAACGATTGACAAAAATGACGTGCAAACGTTAGACATAAATCAAAAGGAATTTGAGACGTGGTTACCCTTATTTGATACCCTAAATAAATTAGATATTGAAATTAAAACAAATGAAAAAGAAAAACTAACCTCTTCAAATAAGTTAAAATTAACAACTAAATTAATTAATCAATTTAAAACAAAACTTAAAGAATTAAATGATTCAGAATTACATTTGAATTCTGAAATTGAAGAACTTAGCGTATTTGTGTCTAAAGAAAACCATTTAAAAATGGTAGCTAATCAACTATCTGATTGGACAAAAGATTTAACTACTTTAAGTATTTCTAAACAAACTATTATTAGTGAAAATAATAGATTAAAGACAAAAGAATTAGAAGTTAAAACTATCTCATCTGAATTAAAAGAAAAAGTTCAAATTTTGACTAATGAAGAGCTAATAAACAACGAATTAAATGATAAATTTAAACTTAATAATGAACAACTAATAGACAATAATTTAGCTAATTTAATTACTGAAAAAGATAATTTTAGAGGTAAAGAAAAAACATATAAAAAGCTCATAGATTTATCTGAATTACATCTAAATATAACCAAAAATGTATTAGATATTACGAATATAAATATTGAACTATCTAAACAAATTAGTATTTCTAAAACGGAACTGATAAGGCTAAATAAAGAGATTGTAACTCAGGAGTTATTAGTAAGTGATGCAGAACGTATTCTTAATTTAGAAAAAACTATTAAAAATTATGAAGTAGATCGTAATAAATTAAAACCAGGAGATGAATGTGCTTTATGTGGTTCAATTGAACACCCTTTTATAACAAATTATCGTCAAGAAAATTGTTCTAAATCTGAAGAAGTTTTTGAAAGTAGAAAGATTAAACTTAAATTAATAGTAGATACTACACACAAAACCGAACAAAAGTGTGCTGTTTTAAAAGCTGATCAGTTAAATAATATAAACCAAATTGATAACTTAAAACTACAATTAAACGAGTTATCAGGTCAATTAAAAAAAATAAATATTGACTATGAAATTACCAATTTACCAAACGTAATAAAGGAATTAAATAGTATTGAGAATAAAATTAAAGAAGTCGATAAATCAATTGAAATAACATCAGCCTTACAATTTAAAAAGGACTCACTTTTAAAATCTGTTAATACACAAAATAAGATAGTTAATACACTTGAAAAGGGTGTTGCTACATTAATTGAAAAATTAAATAATTCAAAATCTGAAGTTGAAACAAAACAAGGATTAGTACAAATTGAATCCAAAAAAAGCACCATTTTAGAATCTGAATTAATTCAAAAATTAGCAAAGTTTGATTATAACTTGCCATCAATAGATAATACATCTTTATTTATTCAAAAGATAGAAGAAACTATTAAAACATACCTATTAAAACTTAAAACGTTAGATGATAATAAATCTACTTTGAAAACAGTTCAAGTCAATTTAAAAAATAACCAAACACAATGCGATTCAAAGTTAGAAGAACTTAAAGAATTAGAAACGTTAGAGGTTAAATTTGATACTCAATTAAAAAGAGTAATCGAAGAACGTAAATTCATACTGCCACTTGATATTTCGGTTGAAGACAAAAGAAAAGAGTTTCAATCACAACTACTTAAGCTATCTAATAAAGTAAAAGTAACTAAAGTTGAATTGCAAGGTTTATTAGACATAAATACAAAAAAGAAGGTTTTAAATGCTAAACTATTATCAGATGATTTAGTTTTAAAAGATAAAATTAAAACACTTACGGTTACTATAAAACATAAACTTGACACGAGTGATTTTGCATTAATAGAAGAGATTAAAAAAGCTCTTTTAACAGACGGAGATAAACAAGAATTTACAAAAAACAAAGATTTTATAAAAGAAGCTACAATTAAAATAGACACTTTAAAATCTGATAATAGGATAAATAGTGAAGCTTTAAATAAACTAAAAAAGGCTGATATTTCTGAAGATGAAATTACAGATAAATTTGAAGAATTAAACCTTGAAAAGAATAGTTATTTATCAAAATTAGGTGAGATTAAAGAAGCGTATCGAAAAGATCAAGAAATTAGAGATAGAAATAAAGATATTTATGTGAAAATTGATGCTCAGGCAGAAATATGTAAAATTTGGAAACAACTATATTATGTTATTGGTAATTCAAAAGATGCATTTAATACCTATGTTCAACGTTTAACTTTAGAACAATTACTTAAACTTGCTAATGCACATTTGTATCAATTAAACAAAAGGTATTCTTTACAAATGAATAAGACCTATAAATCGGGTGAAGAGCTTAATTTTAATTTAATTGATCATTTTCAAACCAATCAATCAAGGTTGGTGGATACATCAAGTGGTGGTGAAAAGTTTATTATTAGTTTGGCTTTAGCACTTGGCTTGTCTGACTTAGCAAGTAAAAACGTTAAAATTGATTCATTGTTTATTGATGAAGGGTTTGGAACTTTAGATAATAATACGTTGGAAACTGTTATCTCAACCTTAGAAACATTACAATCACAAGGTAAAAAAATAGGAGTAATATCTCATGTAGAAAACTTAAAAGAGCGTATACCAACGCAAATTCAAGTCACTAAAAAAAGTAACGGAATAAGTGTGGTTAATGTGGTGTATTAAGGCTTAGGAGTGTTGTTTTTACCTTCAACCACTACTACAAATTCACCTTTTGGGGATTTAGTTTCAAAATGAGCCATTAATTCAGTAGCTGTTCCTCTTACAGTTTCTTCAAACTTTTTACTAATTTCACGAGACACAGATATTTTACGGTTTTCATTTAAAAATTCTGAAAATAATTTCATAGTTTTTATAATTCTATGAGGTGATTCATATAAAACCGTTGTCTTAACTTCTTCTGCAATTTGTTTAGCAATGGTTTGACGCCCTTTTTTATGAGGCATAAAGCCAATGTATTGAAATTTTTCACACGGAAAACCAGAATTTACAATAGCAGGAACAAATGCTGTAGCACCAGGTAAACAATCCACTTCAATACCAGCTTCAACACAAGCTCTACTTAATAAAAATCCAGGGTCAGAAATTGCAGGAGTTCCAGCATCAGACACCAAAGCATAGGTTAACCCTGATTGAATTTCATCAACAATTCGTGTAGTTGTTTTATGTTCGTTGTGTTGGTGATGTGACACTAATTTATTTTCTATATCATAATGACGTAAAAGTCTTACAGTTACTCTTGTATCTTCTGCCAAAATAACATCCACTTCTTTTAAAACACGAATGGCTCTAAATGTCATGTCCTCTAAGTTTCCAATTGGTGTTGGTACAATAAATAATTTTCCCATTTTAGATATAGTTATTAGTTGAATTATGAACTTGTTTTGGTTAGCATAAATTTTTACTCAAAGGTAACTTCAAATATCTTAGGCCAAAGTTTACCTGTTAAATATGTTTTTTGAGTAATTGGATTATATGCAATACCATTCAATACATCTGCGCCATTAACTTTACCTTCCAAAGCAATGTTGTTACAACTAATAACACTTAAAACTTTACCTGAAGATGTATCAATTTCAATAATATTGTTAGTTGTATAAACATTTGCATAAAGCTTATCATTGATCAATTCTATTTCGTTTAATTGTTGATAATCTTGCTGATCTGCAAAAGCAAAAATGGTTTTTTCAATTTCAAAAGTATGTGGATTACGCCATACAATTTCAGATAATCCATTGGTCATAATAATTGATTTTCCATCATTACATAATCCCCATCCTTCACCTTCATAATGAAATTCTCCTATTGAGTTAAATTCCATATCGTATAACTTACATACTCGCGATTGCCATGTAATTTGGTAAATGGTGTCATTTAAAATTGTTAACCCTTCACCAAAAAACTGTGGTGCTAAATCTACTTTTCTTACTTGATTACCAGTATATAAATCTACCTCCGTAATTAACGAATTTCCTTTTTGCCCTGTAGATTCGTATAATTTACCCTTATAAAATTCCAATCCCTGAGTGTAAGATGAGGTGTTGTGAGTGTATGTATTAATGATGTTTGCAAACTGTTGTTTAGGAGTAATATCCGAAAAGAAAACCAACCTACGATTATCTCTGTGAGCGACTCCTTTTTCATCTGTATATGCCAAATATAAATCTATAAAACCTACATTACCTTTTTGAGAAGTAATCTTAATTGTTTGAGATTCTAACTTTAAATTTTTTGCATATAAAGTATCAGCAATGTATAAACTTAGTTCTTTTATCTTTGAAGCGTCATTCACTTTAATTTCAACATTTATCTCTGCTCCAATTGAATATTGAGTATCAAAAGCTGGGCTTATTAATTTTACAGGGATTTGTTGTTTTGGAGTGTTAATTTTAGTATCTTCATCTGTCGTACATTGTAAGAAACCACAAGTGAAAATACTAAAAAGTAAAATAGAAAAAATTGTGTTAGTGTGCTTCATATTCATTTAAAATTTTGAAATCATGTCCATTAATATAGACTTTTTACGTGAAGATACAGAAATCTTATCTCCATTTTTAAGGACTAATTTTCCGTCTTGTTTCAAATACTCTTTAATAAAATTAGTATTCACTAAATGTGATTGGTGAATACGAATAAATGAATGATCACTTAACATTTTATCAAATTCTTTAAGGGTTTTAGTGACCATTAATTTTGTTCCATCATTAAAATAAAAACGAGTATAGTTAATATCTGATTCTAAACGAATAACATCTTCAATTTCAACAATATGAATTTTATCAACAGTATTTAAAGCAATCTTTTTTTGATGCTCTAAATTTCCTTTTAATAAATCTAATCTACTTGTTGGATTGTGTTGATGTTCTACCTTCTCAACAGCTTTCATTAAGTCATCAGGATCAATAGGTTTAAGTAAGTAGTCAATAGCAGAAAACTTAAAGGCTTTAATTGCAAATTCATCTGAAGCTGTAGTAAAAATTAATTTAAATCCGATAGCTATTGGATCAGCTTCACCAATGATTTCTAATAAATCAAAGCCAGTTCCGTCAGGCATTTGAATATCTAAAAATACTAAATCTGGTTTTAATTCTTTAATTAATTTTGCACCAGAAACAACACCATTTGCAGAGCCGATAACTTCAATATTTTTACAATAGGTTTGTAAATCAGAAGTTAAAACAGTGATTGCTTCAGGTATATCATCAATAATTACTGCTTTTATCATCTTATAAATTCTTTTTTATGGCACGAGTTTCTATAGCTGAATGTGTTGCCGAATAGTCACATTTCCCATCTTTAATTAATAATATTTGAGGTGATTGATGGTGAACATTAAATGTTTCTGCTAATTGATTAGAAATTGGACGAAATTTTAATAAATCTAAATAATACGTTTTTAGCTTATCATCTTCTATATCCCAACTTTTATCTAATCCATTTTTAGCCATTAAGCTAATAGAGCATCTTGTACTGTGTTTTAAAATCATAACAGGAATCGACTTTGATTCTTCTATAATTTCATCCACTTGAGCTAAATCTGTCAGTGCAACCCAGTTTACTAAACTTGTTCTTTTTGTTGCGTCTTTTTTTGAATTAAACCATCCCATAATTAATGTGCAGATTTGAATTGGTCTAAAAATCGAATATCATTTTCAGAATATAAACGTAAATCACCAACTCTATATTTTAACTGTGCTATCCTTTCAACCCCCATACCAAATGCAAAACCAGAATATTTTTTTGAATCAATATTTGCCGCTTCTAAAACGTTTGGATCAACCATTCCACATCCTAAAATTTCCAACCAACCAGTGTATTTACAAACATTACATCCTTTTTTATTACAAATTGTACAAGACACATCTACCTCTGCTGACGGTTCAGTAAAAGGAAAATAAGAAGGTCTTAACCTAATGTCGGCTTTTTCACCAAACATTTCTTGTGCAAAGTATAAGAGTGTTTGCTTTAAATCAGCAAATGACACATCTGTATCAATATAAAGCCCTTCTACTTGATGAAAAAAGCAATGTGCTCTTGCAGATATAGCTTCATTTCTAAATACCCTACCAGGAGAAATTGTTCTAATCGGTGGTTTAGAGTTTTCCATTACCCTAACTTGAACAGATGATGTATGTGTTCTCAATGCTATCTCTTTTGAACGGTCACCATCTTCTGATGCTTCAATAAAAAATGTATCTTGCATATCTCTTGCAGGATGTTCAGGCGGAAAATTTAAAGCTGAAAAATTATGCCAGTCATCTTCAATTTCGGGACCTTCTGATACAACAAAACCAATACGTTTAAAAATTTCAATAATTTCGTTTTTAACAACAGCTAATGGATGTCTTGATCCTAAAGTAGTTTCTTCTGCCGGCCTTGTTAAATCAATTGACTCTTTTTTAGAATCAGATCCACTTGATTGGATTGTTTCTTTTAACGTGTTAAATTTTTCTTCAGTTTGATTTTTTAAACCATTAATTAACTGACCAAACTCTTTTTTAAGTTCGTTTGGCACTGTTTTAAGTTCAGCATATAATTCTTTTATGCTATTTTTTGATCCTAAGTATTTAATCCTAAATCCCTCTAATTCCTCACTGTTTGTAACAGTAAAAGCTTGGATTTCTATTTTAAATTTTTCTATTTTTTCTTTTAATTCCATCTAAAGTGTAACTTTTTAGGGTAATAAATTGTTATTAATGTACAACCTTTTTACTTTTAATAACGTATATTTGTGTACTATCATTAAAATGATAAAGCGAAATTACTTAAAATTTAGATTATATGAACAGAATAATGGCTAAAACAGGAATATTTGTAATGCTTGTTGCAATTTTAACAGTTGGAATGATGACATCTTGTAGAAAAGAATCACCAACAGTAGCTGTAATTACAGTAATTGATACATCAGGTGCTGTATTTTATGGTGCAATGGTAAGATTGTACCCAACTCCAACAATTAACCCACATCCTGGAATTACAATTGATGACACGCTTTATAGTGATATTGATGGAAAAGCAACTTTTGATTATACAGATAGATTTAATTTAGGTCAAGCTGGTTTTGCAGTATTAGATATTGAAATTAGATCAGGAGATACTTTATATGGTACAGGAATTATTAAAATTGAAGCAGAAAAAACTTCTAAAGAAACAGTAATACTGTTGCCATAGTTTTTAAAGATACAAATAGTATAGCCTTTTAAGTTTTACTTGAAAGGTTTTTTTATGGATATATTTTTTGAATCACAAACTAAATAGTACTTTTACATCACAATGGTTAAGTTTAAATTAGAATTAGAGGAGGATTATGATTTTGATTTGATAGGTATCTGCTCATCATTTTCTGATTACAGATTATGTTGGGGGATAAATCAAGCACTTTCTATTAGTTTAAAAAGAGCAGAGGATTATGAAATGAAAAATAAGAAAGATGGTGAATTTTCATTCTCATTTTTTGAGTTTTTTAATGAAAACACAGAAGAAGAATATTTTTTAATCAAAAATCAATCTTATAATTTTAAGAAATTAATTCCCGAACAAGACAAAATTGATTATTTTATAATCATTAAAAATAACTACGAAACTGAAATTGATGTGCTTTTAACGAAACTAAAAGCACTGGATAGCGTATTAACAGCATTCACCTTTAACGTTGAAGACTTAAAATCGAAGTCAAATTTGATTTTTTAAACACACAATTATGCATAATAAAAAGACAAAAATAGTGGCAACAATGGGGCCAGCATCAACTAGTAGCAAAGCCATATTAACAGAAATGATTAAAAGTGGTACAAATGTATGTCGTTTAAACTTTTCACATGGAACTCATAAAAATCATTTAGATACCATTAAAATGGTAAGAGAAATAAATGAAGAGTTACAATATAATGTTGCCATTTTAGCAGATTTACAAGGTCCAAAAATTAGAATTGGGGAAGTAGAAAATAATGGAGTTGATTTAATTGATGGAGCTGATTTAATTATTACAACTAAAGAAAGTATTGGTACTAAAGAACGCGTGTATATTACCTATCAAAATTTTCCTAAAGATGTTGCTGTTGGTGATAAGGTATTAATGGATGATGGAAAATTACAAGTGGAAGTAATAGCAACCAATAAAATTGATGAAGTAAAAACTAAAGTATTGTACGGTGGTGTTTTAAGATCAAAAAAAGGAGTTAATTTACCAAACACAAAAATATCATTACCCTGTTTAACCGAAAAAGATTTAATTGATTTAGATTTTGCTTTAGAACATAAAGTGGATTGGGTAGGATTATCATTTGTGAGGTCGGCAAGAGATATTATTGAGTTGAAACACATTATTTCAAAAAAAGGAAGTGCAGCAAAAGTTATTGCCAAAATTGAAAAACCAGAAGCAATTGATGATATTGATGATATTATAATTGCAACAGACGCTTTAATGGTTGCTCGTGGAGATTTAGGTGTTGAAGTTCCTATGGAGACTGTGCCAGGTTTACAAAAAATGATGATTAAAAAATGTCGTGAATATGCAAAACCAACCATTGTGGCAACTCAAATGATGGAAAGTATGATTGATAATATTACACCATCAAGAGCAGAAGTAAATGATGTGGCAAATGCTGTTTTAGATGGAGCTGATGCTGTTATGTTATCTGGTGAAACATCTGTGGGTAAATATCCTGTTGAGGTAATACAAGCCATGTCAAAAATAGTGCGTGAAGTAGAAAAGTCAGATGAAATTTACTATAAAGAAGAAATGCCAGAAAAAAATCAAGATCGTTTTATCTCTGATAGCATTTGTTTTAACGCGTCAAGATTAGCTGCAAGAGTTGAAGCGAGTGGAATTGTAACCATGACATTCTCGGGTTATACTGCTTATAAAATATCTTCACAAAGACCAAAAGCGGATACGTATGTATTTACTGAAAATAGACAAATTTTAACTCAATTGAACTTAGTTTGGGGTGTAAAAGGCTATTTTTATGATAAAATGGTAAGTACTGACCATACAATTGCAGATTGTAAATACATACTTAAGAAAAAAGGATTATTAAATAAAGGAGATTTGGTAATTAATATAGCCTCAGTTCCAATTGAAGAAAAAGGACCTTCAAATATGGTTAAATTAAGCTATATTGAATAAAAATAATTAATTAAATAAAAATGGTATTTAGTTAAGTTAAAAATATGACTTACCTTTGCCGCACATAAGGAATGATATGTTTTAGTTCATTTCAAAAAAAATAAAAATATGTCATTTAAGTCATTAGGATTAACGGACGCTATTTTAAAAGCGGTCGAAAAAAAAGGGTACGATACACCGTCACCCATTCAACAAAAAGCAATTCCATTAGTTTTAAAAGGAAAAGATGTGTTAGCATCTGCCCAAACAGGAACAGGAAAAACGGCAGGGTTTACGTTGCCAATGTTACAAATATTGAGTAAAGAAAAACAAACAGGTAAGCGTCAAATAAGAGCTTTAGTTTTAACCCCAACACGTGAATTGGCTGCACAAGTACATGAAAACGTAAGAGAATATAGCGAGTATTTAGATATTAAATCTACTGTTATTTTTGGAGGAGTAAATCAAAACCCACAAGTTAGAACAATCCGTTCAGGAATTGATATTTTAGTAGCTACACCAGGTAGATTATTAGATTTAATTCAACAAGGTGTAATGACTTTAAAACATGTTGAAATCTTAGTATTAGATGAAGCTGACCGTATGTTAGACATGGGGTTTTTACATGATATTAAAAAGCTTTTGGCTATGATGCCAACAAAAAAACAAAGTTTATTATTTTCAGCTACATTTTCAAAAGAAATTAAAAAATTAGCTGGAGGGTTTTTACATAATCCAGTTTTAGTTGAGGCCGAACCAGAAAACAGTACAGCCGAAAAGGTAGTACAACGTGTTATAAAAGTTGACCAAGGTAGAAAAAATGAATTAACTATTAAGCTAATCAAAGATGGTGATTGGAAACAAGTTTTAATTTTTACTCGCACAAAGCATGGTGCAAATAGGTTAACTGAAAAATTAGTAAATTCAAGAATCTCTGCAGCTGCCATTCATGGTAATAAAAGTCAAGGTGCAAGAACAAAAGCATTGGCTGGTTTTAAAAATGGAACAATTCGAGTAATGGTAGCAACCGATATTGCTGCTCGTGGATTAGATATTCCATTATTACCGCATGTTATTAACTTTGAATTACCAAATATTGCTGAAGATTACGTTCATAGAATTGGTAGAACAGGTAGAGCAGGAGCAAGTGGTGAAGCATTGTCATTAGTATCTATTGACGAGATGAGTTATCTAAAAGACATTGAAAAATTATTAGGAGAAACTATTGAAACTGAAATTTTAGAAGGTTTTGAGCCAATAGATAAATTTAGTGGTAAACCAGCATCAAAACAAAACCAACGTGGAGGTAATCGTAGTGGTGGTGGTGGAAACCGAAACGGCGGTGGAAATCGTAGTGGAGGAGGAAAACCAAGTTGGAAGAAAAAATCTAACGGTTCATCAAGACGTTCTAATTAGTAGAAATTTTATTCATAAATTTACAAAGCCCAAGTTTCAAAACTTGGGCTTTGTGTTTATTGTTAACTAAATAAACGTAACTGTTAGATTTGATTTAAATTGGATCAAAAACCCAAATATAGTATTTATATTCTATAATGTTTTTTGGTTGAAATTAGAAAATTAATAGCATTTTGGTAACGGTTAAAAGAAACAATAAAGTGATAGAATAATATAACACCACTGAAAGTTTTGCGTTACCGATTGCAACGAAAATCGTAATGAAATAAAACGTATTATTTGTTAGTTTTAAAAAGCGACCATAGAAGCTTTTTGAAATAAATACAAATTTTAAGTGTTATGATTTACATTGGAGGATAAAGCGGGTTAAAACGCCCTAATAAAACGGTTAAAAAAAGAAGGGATTATATTTATTATTAAATTACGAGTAATCAAAACACTTAAATCGTATATTTGTTATAATTATATTTAGAAATTATGGCTGGAAGTTTAAATAAAGTGAGTTTAATTGGGAATTTAGGACAAGACCCTGAAGTTAGACATTTAGAAAATGGTGCATCTGTAGCTAATTTTTCGATTGCAACAACTGAATCGTTTACGGATAAAAATACAGGACAAAGAAGAGATATTACAGATTGGCATAACATTGTTGTGTGGAGAGGTTTGGCAAAAGTAGTTGAGCAATATGTAAAAAAAGGTCATAAAGTTTACGTTGAAGGTAAATTAAAAACACGCCAGTGGCAAGACAAAGAAAACAACACAAGATATACAACTGAGGTTGTGGTTGATAATTTAATTATGTTAAATTCCCCTCAAAAAAGCCAAGGTGGAGAAAAAGCACCTTATCCAACAGAAGAGCCTCCAAGATCTACTCCTGTTGAGGCAATTAAGCCTGAACCTGAAGATGATTTACCGTTCTAATTAAATTTTAAAAATTGAATTCAAGCTTTTTTCTTTTAACCGTTAATTCATCAGGTAGTTTGTTACCTATTATAATTTCTATTACTATACTTTTAGTGTTATTAGTAGGTTCTGCTCTTATTTCTGGTTCTGAAGTCGCATTTTTTTCACTCAAACCAAAAGATATTGACGTTTTAGAAAATGAAACTGAAAAGTATGCGATAACCACCTTAGCGTTGTTAGATAAACCTAAAGATTTATTAGCGACCATTTTGATTGCTAACAATTTTATAAATGTTTCTATAATTATTTTGTCAACCTATTTGTCTGCTCAGTTTATGCAAGACGGTCCCTTTAAATTGATGGTTGACATTGTTGGAATTACTTTTGTTTTACTCTTGTTTGGTGAGGTCATTCCTAAAGTTTACGCTTCAAAAAATGGCTTAAAAATGACAAAAATGATGTCTGCACCATTAAAAAAAATTGGAAATGTATTTCCAATTAATATTTTGCGAAAAGGGTTAGTTTCAGGTACGTCTATTATTAGTAATTTGAATAAAAAGAAAAGTATTGATGTCTCGTCTGACGATTTAGAGCATGCTATTAAATTAACGAAAGCTAAAAATGAAGAGAATGAAGAAAACCATAAAATTTTAGAAGGTATTGTAAAGTTTGGTAGTAAAGATGTGAAACAAATTATGAAAGCTAGAACTGATGTGGTGGCTTTTGATGTAAATACATCTTATAAAAAACTGTGTAATGAAATCATAAAATTTGGATATTCAAGAATTCCTATTTATAAAAATTCGTTTGATCAAGTTGCTGGTATTTTATATGTTAAAGATCTGATTCCTTATATTGAAGAAGTTGAAAACTTTGAATGGAATGCTTTGTTACGAAAACCTTATTTTGTGCCAGAAACTAAAATGATTGATGATTTGTTAAAAAACTTTCAAGAGAAAAAAATGCACATGGCTATTGTGGTTGATGAATTTGGGGGCACATCAGGTGTAGTGACTTTAGAAGATATTTTGGAAGAAATTATTGGTGATATCTCTGATGAATTTGACACTGATGATTTACAATACTCAAAATTAGATGATACAACTTATGTTTTTGAAGGAAAAACACCCTTAGTTGATTTTTATAAGGTAATTGATATTGATGGTAAAGAATTTGAAGAGTCCAAAGGGGAGTCTGATTCATTGGCTGGGTTTATTATTGAACAAGCTGGTAAAATATTATTAAAAAATGAAAAAGTAACGTTTGCTAATATTAGCTTTATAGTAGAGTCGGCTGATAAGCGAAAAGTGAAACGAATTAAAGTGGTCATTGAACCAAAAATTGAACATGATGAAAATTAGTATTTTAGTAACACTTCTATTAATAATTAGTTTAACATCTTGCGATTCGGAAGAGGCGTATGATTATTACCCAAAACCAATTAGTGGACATAGAATTATTTTTCCTGAAAAAGTTTATAAAGTTTTTAATGCAGACTGTAATTATGCCTTTGATATTCCTGAATATTCTAACCTTATTTTAGACAGTGTAAAGAATACTTGCAACGGAAATTTAATATTAGACCAATTTAATGCGACATTGTTTTTAACCTATGTAAAGTTAGACACAAACTTAATGTATAATATTGAATATTCAAGAAAATTAGCCTACGA
>Ga0256824_10000069_pt1 | contig 33060 bp, 31 predicted proteins | sample CV67metaG_FD_191570 | JGI IMG/M metagenome (GOLD analysis project Ga0256824, IMG submission 191570) | Hydrothermal vent microbial communities from East Pacific Rise, Pacific Ocean - CV67 | ecosystem: Environmental > Aquatic > Marine > Hydrothermal vents | place: Pacific Ocean: East Pacific Rise...
GTTCGGCAAAAAGGGAAAGCTCTGAACTAAATGTTGAAAAAGAGGCTCTAAAGATGGAAGATACTCCATCAAATGCTAAACGACTTGAAGAGATAGAAAAAGAGTTAGCAGATACTCAAGAGTTAGTGGCTCGTTTAGAGACACAATTTGCTAGTGAAAAGATGGTATTTGAGAAGATAGCTACAATTAAAAATGAGATAGAAACAAAAAGAAGAGAAGCTCAAATGGCTAAAAACTCTTCAGATTTTAACCGTGCTGCTGAGATAGAGTATGGTGAGATTCCAACTCTTTTAGAAAAACAAAAAGAGGTAAATGAAAACTGGGATAAGTTACAAAAAGAGGGAACATTACTTAAAAATAGTGTTGATGAGGATTCAATAGCTTCTATAATCTCTAAATGGACAAACATACCTGTAACTAAAATGTTACAAGCAGACAAAGATAAGATTCTAAATGTAGAAGCTGAATTAAATAAAGATGTAGTTGGGCAAGAGAGAGCAACTCACGCAGTAGCTAGAGCTATAAAAAGAAATAAAGCTGGATTGAGTGATTCTAATTCACCTATCGGTAGTTTTCTATTTTTAGGTCCAACTGGTGTTGGTAAAACTCAAACAGCTAAAACACTGGCTAAGTTTTTGTTTGATAGTGAAGAATCTATTATCCGTATAGATATGAGTGAGTATATGGAAAAACACTCTGTATCTCGTCTTGTTGGTGCTGCTCCTGGATATGTAGGTTATGAAGAGGGTGGACAATTAACTGAAGCAGTTAGAAGAAAACCTTATAGTGTGATTCTTTTTGATGAGGTTGAAAAAGCTCATAGTGATGTTTTTAACATTTTACTACAAGTTTTAGATGATGGTAGATTAACAGATAACAAAGGTGTTACAGTTGATTTTACAAATACTATAATTATTTTAACATCAAATATTGCTAGTGATAAAATTATAAATAACACAAATCCAGATGAGCTACAAAGTGTAGTTATGGGTGATTTAAAACAGTATTTTAAACCTGAGTTTTTAAATAGACTAGATGATATTGTTATATTTGATGCTCTTGGTAAAGAACAAATTACTGGTATAGTAGATATTTTCTTCTCTCAAATTCAAGAGAAAGTTAAACAAAGAGAGATAACACTAGAGTTAAGTGAAAAAGCAAAAGAGTTCATAGCAGAAGCAGGATTCGACCCAGTTTATGGAGCTAGACCACTTAAAAGAGCTTTATATGAGATAGTTGAAGATAGATTGGCAGAATCTATTTTAGATGGTGAAGTTGTTGAGGGGTCAAATGTTTTATTTGATATTGAAGATGGAGAGATTACGGTTTCAGTATCGTAACCTCCATTTTAAGCTTTAAAAGAGGATTATTCTTCTTCTTTTGAAGCTTTATTTGCTTTTTTCTTTTTAGCAATTTTTTTTTCTTTTTTCTTTTTAGCTAGTTTTTTTTCTAACTTTGCTTTAGCCTCTTTTTTAGCTTTTTTCTTTTTAGCTTCTTTTTTCTTAGCTCTTTTTTTTGCTAATTTTTCAGCCTCTTTTTTTGCTAGTTTAAGAGCTTTTTTGTCCTCTTTTGCCATTTTTAAATCCTTGTATATTTTATGTTATTTCTAACTTGTGGATAGTATGATAATCTAAGTTTAGAAACCCTTAAAATAGGTTCTATTGTTAAAAGTAAATTTTTTTATAGTATTATAAATAAAACGATTGAGGGTTACTTATGAAACTATACGCACCGTGGGAAAAAGCATTTAGCAAAATTGCTACACCATTTGAACATTTTATCCATGCTCAAACAACGACAGGGATAATTTTAATGTTTATGACTTTATTGGCTTTAATCTTAGCTAATACACCATTGACAGAGAGTTATACTCACTTTTTTCATACAAAGGTTGACTTAAATGTTGGCTCTTGGGCATTGTCAAACACGGTTCATCATTGGATAAATGATGGTTTAATGGCTATATTTTTCTTTATAATTGGATTAGAGATAAAAAGGGAGATTCTTGTTGGTGAACTTTCAAACATAAAAGTAGCAATCTTACCAATCCTCTCCGCTATTGGTGGGATGATATTTCCAGCACTTATATATTTTAGTATCAATTCTGGTGGTGATGGGGCTAATGGATGGGGAATTCCTATGGCAACAGATATCGCTTTTGCTATTAGTGCTTTAGTTTTGTTAGGTAAACGAATTCCAACAGCACTTGTAACATTTTTAGTTGCTTTGGCTATTGTAGATGACTTAGGGGCTGTTCTTGTTATAGCTATTTTTTATACAGAGCAGATTCATTTTTTACCATTGGCACTTGCTGGAATCTCTTTTTTAACTCTTGTGTCTTTCAATAGATTTGGGATTCATAAGATTCTTCCATATTTTATAATTGGTTTGTTTATGTGGTTTTTTATGTTGGAATCTGGTGTCCATGCTACCATAGCAGGGGTTATAGCTGCTTTGTCTATACCATCTAAACCAAAATTCGCACCTGTTGATTTTTCAGATGAAACTAGGGCATTGTTAGTTGAGTATGACAAATATCCAGTAGCAACTGACCATACTATTCACGAAGAACAAAAAATGATACTGAATAATCTTAAAGATAAAATTGATGAAGTTGGAACACCAGCTAGTAGGTTAGAACACGATTTACATCTTCCAGTAGCCTTAGTTATTATACCTCTATTTGCTCTAGCAAATGCTGGTATAACCATAGATTTTAGTTCTATTGGTAAAACTATTTTAGAACCTGTATCTTTTGGGATTATTGCTGGTCTTATTTTAGGTAAAGTTATAGGAATCTTTGGAATCTCTTGGTTGGCTATAAAGTTAAAAATAGCAAAATTACCAAAACATAGCTCAATGAGTCAAATATTTGGAGTAGCATTTTTAGGTGGTATAGGGTTTACAATGTCTATATTTGTAGCCGATTTAGCATTTTTAGGTTCACCTGAACTTATTTTTCAAGCTAAGATAGGTATCTTAGTTGCTTCTTTATCGTCAGGGTTATTTGGTTATTTTTGGTTGAAAGTTGTGGCTAAGAACAATATAGTTGAGTAGAAAACTACTCAACAAACTCTTTAGTTCTAGCCTCAAAAAGTTTTAAAATAGTTAAGAAAAAAGCTGTTATAGCAGGTCCTAGAATCATACCCCAAAACCCAAATGTTGTAAGTCCAGCGATTATAGCAAAAAATATAAGAAGCTCATTCATTCTAGCGTCTGTTTCTTTTAGTAGTCGCATATTTATCTCTTTTATAATTAATGGTTTTATAAATGTATCTGCGATAATTGAGATAATTATAATAGAATATAAAGTTATAAAAATAGCATTTGCTACATTACCTAAGTAAAGTTCATAACTCATAAATGGTATCCACATTAATGCTCCACCAATTATTGGGATTAGAGAAGCAAAACCGTACATAATTCCAAAAAGTAAACCATTGTAGCCCATAAATGAGATAACGATTCCAAATAGAGTTCCTTGAAACATAGCGTTTACAAGAATTGAGTAAAAAACAACACTCATAACAGATGACAATTCACTAGATAAAAGTGTAGTTTCATGTGTTGGCATTTGAACAACTCGCTTAAAAAACTCAACTATATGTGTACCATTGTATTGAGCAAAGAAGTAAAAAATAACAGTTAAGAAAGCATTTTTTATAAATCCAGCACTAAAAGCACCAATAGTAGCAGTCAATGAAAGAGCATTTTGAGATAATGAATTTAGATTTATATTCTCTAAAATATCATCAGTGTAAGTTTTTACAAAGTTAAAATAAGCGGGAGGATTCTCTACAAAATGTTTAACTTGAAAACTAAGTTCAGCAATTTTTTCTGGTTCAATAGAATTTAATTTAATTGTTAAAGTAGCTAAAAAATATCCTAGTGGTGCGAAAAATAAAAGTGCTAAAAGTAAACTAGAGATTAGAGATGAAAATAGTTTAGAATTAGATTTTTTTTGTAACCAAGATTCTATACTTGAAGTAGATATGGCTAAAAGTGAAGCGATAGTTATGATGAAGATAAATGGACTATAAAGTAGATACATCCAGTAAAGAGATGTAATAAACAATAGTGCTACAAAATATTGTGGTTTCATTAAAAAACTGTCCCATCAGGGTTTGTGTACTCAATATTTAAAATATCGTAAGTGCTTCTTGTTGCTTTTCTACCTTTGGCTGTTCTCTCTAAATAACCATTTGCTAAAAGGTAAGGTTCAAGTACATCTTCAACTGTCCCCTCATCTTCACTAAGTGATGCTGCTATGGTACTAAGTCCCATAGCTTTACCTTTTGCTGAAACAAGTAGGTTTAAAAGTCTTATATCCATCTCATCAAAACCGTGAGAGTTTATACCTAACTCATCAAGAGCATATTTAGTTCTTGAGTGATTTATATCTAATTCATCAGCAACATCAGCAAAATCTCTAACTCTTCTTAGTAGTCTTAGTGCGATTCTTGGTGTTCCTCTACTTCTTTTTGCTATCTCTAAAGATGCTTCAATAATTATCTCTTTTTCAAGTTTTTTAGATGCTTGAGAAACAATTTTACTTAACTCTTGGGATGAATAAAATTGCATACGAAAACTCATTCCGAATCTATCTCGTAATGGATTAGATAACATTCCAGCCCTTGTTGTAGCACCAATTAGAGTAAATCGTGGTAAGTCAATCTTAACAGTTTGAGCAGCCGGACCACTTCCTATGATGATGTCAATTCTAAAATCTTCCATAGATGAATAAAGAATTTCTTCAACTGCTGGAGATAAACGGTGAATCTCATCTATAAAAAGTATATCTCCCTCTTCAAGATTTGTTAAAATAGCAGCTAAATCACCACTTTTTTCTATCATAGGGGCAGCAGTTACTTTTATGTTAGCATTCATCTCATTAGCAATAATTAGTGCTAATGTAGTTTTTCCAAGACCTGGAGGTCCATAAAAAAGTACATGGTCAAGTGCTTCATCTCTTTTTTTACTAGCTTCTATAAAAACACCAAGATTCTTTTTTATCTGCTCTTGACCTATATACTCACTCCAAGCATCAGGGCGAAGGGTTTTCTCTATGGTTACTTCATCATTAGAGAAAGTTTCTATCTCAACAACTCTCTCCATTAGTAAGTGTGTTCCTCTTTTGGAAACTCTTTTGCTACAACTTCATCAGCATAGTTTTTAATGGCACCTCTTACAAGCCCAGCACCATCTAAATATTTTTTAACAAACTTAGGTGTAAACTCCTCAAATAAACCGAGCATATCTGAGAAAACAAGAACCTGACCATCAACACCAGCACCAGCACCAATTCCAATTACAGGAATCTCAACACAGTTTGCTATCTCTGTTGCTACATCAGCTTTTACACCCTCTATAACTAAACAAAAAGCACCAGCCTCTTCAATGGCTCTAGCATCTTCTATAAGTTGAAGTTGCTCTTGATTTGTTTTACCTTTTACTTTGTAGCCACCTTCACCCCTTACAGATTGAGGTAGTAAACCAATATGACCACAAACTGCGATTCCATTGTCAGTTAAATGTTTAACTATTGTAGCTTTATCTACTCCACCCTCTATTTTTACACAATCAGCAGGAGTTTCTTGAAAAACTCTTATGGCATTTTTAAGAGCATCATCTTTGTTTGTATATGTTCCAAATGGCATATCGCAAACAACAAAGCTATTTTTTGCTCCTCTACATACGGCATTTGTGTGGTATAACATCTGTTCCATAGTGGCACTTAGAGTGTCACTTTTCCCAGCAAAGCTCATATTTAAGCTATCTCCAACTAGAATCATATCCGAACTCTCTTCAAGAAGTTTAGCGAATAGAGCATCATAAGCGGTAATCATAACTATTGGTTTTACACCTTTCATTTTTTTAATTGATGAAATAGTTGGTTTTTTATTCATTTTAGAATCTCTTTTTTAATTAATAAAGTTATTTTAACCAAATATTGTTATAATTTGGAGTAAATAGGAGAAATTTATGGGGATCAGAAGTGATTTAGAAGCTGATTTTGATTTTGATATAGTCGATGAATTTTTAGACCATTTTTCTATGATGGTTGAAAGTATGGAAATTATGATTCTTGACCTCACTAAACCTAAAATGTATAGGCGAAGTGTAGATGAACTTTTTCGTGTTTTTCATAATATAAAATCGGCTTCAGGTTTTTTAAAAATCATATCTATGAATCGACTTTCAAAGCTTGTTGAAGATGAATTAGAACTTCTTAGGTCTTCAGAGGTAGCTATAAATGAAGAAACGATTGCTTGGTTACTAAATGTTAGTGATATGTATTCAGAATGGAATGATAATTTTAAAAATGATACAGAGCTGAGTAAAGTTAAATTCTCCCTATTAAAAATACCAGATATTGGATAAATAATTGAAAAAATTAGTGGCATATATAACTTCTGGTTATCCAGAAAAATCTTTTACAGTAGATTTAGCATTAGCACTTGGTGAGAGTGGTGTAGATACATTAGAACTTGGTGTTCCGTTTTCAGACCCTGTTGCTGATGGTCCACTTATAGAAAAAGCGAATCATAAAGCTCTTGAATTTGGTTTTAAGTTTGAACATTTAAGGGAAATTTCTAAAGAGGTAGCACCAAAAGTAGATACACTTTGGATGGGTTACTTTAACAGTTTTTACCAACAAGATATGGCTAAATTGATTCCAGAAGCTAGAGAGTATGGTGTGAATGGTTTAATTATTCCTGATTTACCACATGAAGAGGCTTTGTTATACAAGAATCTTTTTGAAAGTAATAATATGGCAAATATTAGTTTTGTAGCACCAACAGATTCTAAGCAAAGAATTGCTGAGGTTGTAAAAGAGGCTCAGAAGTTTATTTATATGGTGGCATACACAGGGATTACAGGTTCAGGTGTTAGTGAGGATTTACAGCCATTTTTGAAAGATATAAAAGAGTTTACTAAAACACCAGTTTATGTTGGTTTTGGTGTAAATAAAAAGACAGCTAAAGCAAAAGTTGAAGGTGCTGATGGGGTTATTGTTGGAAGTGCTTTTATAGATATTTTGTTAAAAGATGAGTTGAATTACTCTCAAAAAATTAAAGAGTGTAGTGAGTTAGCTAAGATACTAAAAAGTGAAATAAATTAATATTTTACTTTTTTTATCTTGTTAAGAAAAATAGAAACTTTTTGTCATTAAAAGCCAAATCTACTTGAACACCTTTTCTCCCCTTTGTATTTTCAAGTAGGTTTGATATTCTTTTGTATGTTCTAGGTAGAGTTATATTTATGCTTACTCCCTCATCTGCTAGTAAAGTTTTCATCTTACCACCAACAATATTTACAAGTTCAGAAAGTGTGTCTAAAATAAGTTCTTCATCATCTGTTTTTTCACCAATGAGTAGTTCGCAAGTTATTTTAGCTATCTCTTTTGGAAAAACTAAAATAAGCATACCATCAACCTCACCATAAAAACCTATGGAACTAGCAATAAGGTCTGATTTCTCTTCTATAATTATTTCTTGAATATTCACAGCTTCTTTTAAAGCTTTAGCATTTGTCATCATCTCAATAATAGCTACAGTAGCATCTATAAAACTTGGTAGTTCAGCAACTGTTGTTTTATTTATTTTTCTTTTTAGTTTAATATTTACAGCAGTTGAACCTGTTAACTCCTCTAATATTTTTTTATCATGTAAAATATCATCTAATTGTTCAAAAAATAGTATTCCAGCATCTTCCATATTTTCTTTAAAAGTGTTAGGTAGTTTTTCAATAGACAACCCAGCAAAGCATATACTAGCATCATATTCGGCAGCAGCAGAAGCTAGTCTTGAAAAGAAATTTAAAGCATGAATATTTAAGTTTACAACTTTATAAGAATCAAATATAAATAGTCTAAATCCTATATTTAAAGAGTTGTTATGATAGGCAATATTAAATTTATTTCCAATTTCAGCATCTAAAAAACCATGAAGTGTATATATAATAGAGTTCGCAGTTACACGAGTTGTAACACTGTTACCCATATTTCCTAAAACTGAATTTGAGATGAGATAATTAAATGTATCTGATTGAGTAGATTTAGTGTCAAAATCTTTTTTAGATTGAGCTATTATTGGGTTGTGACCATGGTCGTGAAGTTCTATTGCCATAGCAGAATCTTGAGATTTGTCACCAGTAAAAATAAGAACAGTTTGTTTGTCTTCAGTATATTTATGAGTAAATAATTCAGCTATCTCTCTTGTTTGAAATAGTGAAAAATTTAATTCGTTAGCATAAAAGTTTACAATAGCATTGAATTTTTTATCATCATAATCACAAAAACCAACAACTATGTGCTTCTCTTTTCTAACTTTAGCAAATAGTTTTATAAACATATCTAAACCATTTCTGTTAAAAAATATAACTTTTTTCAAAGATACTAAAATCATATCAGCATTTGCTTTTTTAGTAGCTTCTATATCTTCAAAGCTTATAAAAACTGTTGAACTATTACCATCTAAAAAACCTTGTGGAGAGAAGATTCCTATACCATTTTTTACAACTGCTCTCATTTATTTAATATCCATTAATGTTATAAACTCTTCATAAATTTCTTCTACATAATCAACATTAAACTCTATAAAATCGTTTAACTCAGCTTTTATAAACATAGGTTGTGAAAGTTCATAAAATAGTAGTAGATGCATCCATTTTCCAAGTGTATTTATAGAATTATCTATTGATATTTTTACACCAGATGAAGCTTGAATGATTTGAGAAATATTTTCAGGCATATCCCATTTTTTTGCTATCTCTTCACAAATATCAAAAAGGTCAAAGTTAGATAAACGGAATAAAATTGTATTAAAATCAAGATTTTTTACACCTCTTAAAATATTTACATCTTCTATCTTTTCAGAAAAAAGAGCATCACAAACAATTATACTTGCTGGAAGTAAAGTTATAGCACTCTCTATATTTTTATCTTCTATGTTTAAATGTTCTAGAATTTTTTTCCATTTTACAGATAGATGAGCTTGAAGTTCATGAAATGATGTTTTATTTAGTTTAAAAATTGACCATTTATCTGGAGAAAGTAAAGTTAATAGATAATTATAGACAGATTGTTTTGCTCCAGACACACCAAGAATTCCAAATATTTGAGGAATTTCTGAAATTTCATTTCTAAATCCATATATAGGTTTATTTACAATATTTTTTAAATAGCTACTAAGTGCTAGGTCTTTTTGAGCAATTTGAGATGCTTTTGTTAATTCACCAATATTTAAAAAATGTATAGTCTCTTGTAGTGCTTTTGGAACTGGAGGTATTTTTTCTATATAAGAATCTATTATCTCTTTAGTTATCAATCTTTATCCTTGTAACAATAATAGATATAATATCCTTTAGTTTATAAATCTAAAATAATTTAAGTAAGCTTTTCTAATGAAGTGATATAATTAATAACTTATTTTTAAGGACTATATACTAATGAAACATATTACATTTCTAGCATCAAACAAAAAAGAGTTAAAAAAAGCTATAAAAATTTCAAAAGATAAATTATATAAATCGGTGCTCATCCAAGTGTATATGGGTATAACAGATAAAAAAAAGATTCAAAAAACAATAGATAATCTTTCAGAAAAATTTGAAAATGCCATAATTATAGGTTCAACTACTGCTGGTGGGATAATAGGTACAAATATTTATGATGATAATACAGTTATAAGTTTATCTTTATTTGAACACACAAAATTAAAAGCTCAGTATGTTAAAAAAATAGATAATGATGGTGGAGAAAAGCTATCTAAAAAGTTATGTTCTAAAACTACAAAAGCTACACTTATTTTAAGTGAGGGTTTAAATGGTAAAGATTATGATGGTTTTATAAAAGGGTTTAATAGTAAGAATCCTAAGGTTATAATTGCTGGTGGATTAGCTGGGGATGATTTTCAGTTAAAAAAAACGTATGTATTTTTAGATGGAAATATTTACAATGAAGGTTCAGTAGCAGTATCTTTTTCTAGTAAAAAATTATATGCTGACAATAGATATAATTTAAATTGGACACCTATTGGTAAAAAATTTATAATTACTAAAGCAGTTGGTAATATTGTTTATGAAATAGATGGAATTAGTGCTGTTAAACATTTTAAAAAATACTTAGGTTCACATATCTTTAAAAACAATGCTTCTTCTCTTTCTGATTTTCAACTACTTTATGAAAATGGTAAAACAATAGTTTCAAGAACACCAATGGCAGTAGATAATGATGCTATTATTTTTGCTTCGGCTATAAAAGAGGGGCAAGAGGTACAGTTTGGTTTTTCAAATGGTGCTTCTGTACTTTCAGGTTCAAATCAAATCTCAAATATTATTAAAAATAAACCGGCTGAGGCTATCTATATATTTTCTTGTATAGCTAGAAAAAAGCTTTTAGGTAAAGTTTTAGGAAATGAGTTCGCAAGTTTTAATAACATAGCATTAAGTAGTGGGTTCTTTACTTATGGTGAATACTACAGTACAAGTGTAAATAATGCTGTTTTAAATTGTACAACTACACTTTTGATTTTATCGGAATCTTCTACTGCTAATAAAAATGTTCAAAAGAGAGAATTTAGTAGTAATTCACTAGAAGACAATACTTTTAATTCATTAACTCATTTTATAAAACAAACTTCTAAAGAGTTAGAATCTAATATAAAGTTATTAAACCAATATAAAGATGTTGTTGATGCTTCTCTTTTAATCTCTAAAACAGATTTAAAAGGTCATATAACTTATGTTAATGATAATTTTTGTAGAACAAGTAAATATAGTCCAAAAGAATTACTAGGTCAAGAACACAATATTATTAGAAGTTCTAAAAGTTCATCTTTTACATTTAAAAAGATGTGGACGACGATTAGAAAAGGTAAAGTTTGGAGTGGTGAACTTGTAAATAGAGCGAAAGATGGTTCTGAATATTATGTTGCAGCTTCAATTATGCCTATTCACAATAAAGATGGAATTATTAAAGAGTATATTGCTATTAGGCAAGATATTACAAAACAGGTTCTTGCTAAAAATAGAATGAGAAAAAAAGAGAAGTTTATAAAAGCTATATTTGATAATCAAGATAGTATTGTTATTTATTCATCATTAGAAAATGGGATGAGAAGTGTAAATAAAGCATTTTTTGATGCGTATGATTATAAGAATCTTGAAGATTTTAAATCTAAACATAGTTGTATATGCGATTTATTCATAGATGAAGATGGATATTATTATCCAAATAGAAATATTGACTGGCAGAAAGAGATTAGTAATGATGAGCAAAATGATTATAAGGTAAAAATGTTAGCTAAAGATGGTGAAGTTCATACATATAATCTTAAAGTAAAAATGATAGAAGATGAGTATATATTAAATTTATCCGATATTTCAAACTTAGAAAAAGCATTGCAAAAAGCTTACTCTTCAGAGCATATGAAATCTATGTTTTTAGCAAATATGTCACATGAGATTCGTACTCCATTAAATGGAATCTTAGGATTTACAGATATATTGAGAAGAAAAAAACTAGATACAGAATCTGAAAAGTATATAGATATAATTCATAAAAGTGGAAAAACTTTACTTAATGTTGTAAATGATATTTTAGATTTTTCAAAAATAGAGAGTGGAGAACTCTCTTTATATGAAATAGATTCAGAACTTTTTTATGAGATGGAAGCTGTTGTTTCAACTTTTGCTTCTAGTGCCAAAGCTAAACATATAAATTATTTTACATATATAGATACAAATATCCCTAAAGTTTTAAAATGCGATGCTCAAAGACTAAAACAAGTTATGAGTAATCTTATAAGTAATGCCATTAAGTTCACACCAAATAAAGGTAATGTTCAAGTTGATGTATATTTAAAAGATGTTTCTAAAAATAGTGTAATTATCCATTTTAGTGTAAAAGATAGTGGTATAGGTATATCAGATAAGAAAATTTCTACAATCTTTAAGCCTTTTTCTCAAGCTGATAATTCAATAAGTAGAGAGTTTGGTGGAACAGGGCTAGGACTGGCGATTAGTAGTCAGTACATAGAGATGATGGATAGTCGTATAGAAGTTTCAAGTAAAGAGAAACTTGGAAGTAAATTTTGTTTTGATGTTGATTTTAAAGTTGTTAATATGGAACATAGTATAGAAAAAGAGGTTAGTTTATTTGAAAATAAAATTTCAATACTTCAACCCAATAATCTTGATAATTGTGAAATTTACAATGTAATTATAAACTATTTAAATGCGTGGAGATACAAACATACTAAAATAGATTCAGTGAATGAACTTAACTCTGAGCCTATGATTCTTATAGTATCTTCTATATTATTTACCATAGATGAGTGTGTAGAAATTTTAGATAAAAATAGCAATATAGAGTTAATATATATGGAGGGTTCTCACGATAGTATAGAATCTGAAAATAAAAAATTACATATAATGAAACAACCAATTATAGGTTCTAATCTATTTGATATAATAGCTTCTATTGTAAATACTACTGATAAAGTTGAAACATATTTGGATGATAGTATAGAACAATTTAATGCTAATATTTTAATTGCTGAAGATAATGAGACGAATCAAATGTTAATTTCTGTAATGTTAAATCAAAGAGGGATTAATTATAAAATAGTTGAAAATGGTGAAGAAGCTGTTTCTGAAGCCTTTAAAGATGACTATACTCTAATCTTTATGGATATAAATATGCCTGTTATGGATGGTATAACTGCTACGAAAATACTTAGAGAAAGAAAATATAATAAACCAATAGTCTCATTGTCTGCTGATGTTATAGAATCTGATATTAAGATTATGAAGGAGGCTGGGGTAGATGATTCTTTAAACAAACCAATAGTACCAGCTGAATTAGATAATATTTTAAAAAAATATACAACTAATCAAGATGATATAATTGTTGAAGAGATAGATGGTTTAAATTATGATGTGGTTGATGCTGAAAAACTATCTAAATCTTTGTCTATAAATAATGTAGATATAGCTAAAAAACTTTTAAATAGTTTTAGTGAATCTACTCAAGAGATAATCGTGAAGATAAAAGAGAATGAATTAAATAAAGATATACTTCATTCACTAAAAGGTTTGTCAGGTAATTTAAGATTTAATAATCTATATGATTTTATTGTTGATTTAGAAAACATAATAGATGAATTGGATGTGGATGAAAAAATGGTAGTTACAAAGAATCTTTTATCACATCTTAAAGAGGCAATTAAAGGGATAGAATCACTTAATCATTAAAGGGGTGATTGTATCTTTGTCTTTTATACTATAAATTCCATCTTGTATTTTTTTATAAATATTTACTAGGGTGGAGTTTTCATTTAAATTTATAACAACTGTATGAAAATAGATTAATTTTTTTGTTTTTTTATCATTTCTAAGTTTTATCCCTATCTCTCTAGCTATTTGTTCAATAGTCTCTTTTCTACTACCTTTCACAAAAACACCAAAACTAGCACCATACATTTTAGCTACTACACTATTTTGTGGGGCAGATTCTTGAAGTGTTTTAGCAAACTGTTTTATAATTTTATTGGAAGCATAAAAACCATATAGTTGGTTGACTTTTTCAAATCTATCTAGTTGAAAGTAGATTATCCAATTGTGTTTCTCTTTGTTAGTGATACTAACTTTTAGTAATGAATCGAAATATAATGAGTTATAAAGTTTTGTTAAATTATCTGTAATACTTAATTGAGCTAGTTTTGACTGTTTATTTTTAATCTCTTGTAAATATGAAATATTTTGAAGTTGAGTTTTGACTCTAATTTTTAACTCAATACCATTAAATGGTTTATTTATATAGTCAGCACCACCAACTTCAAATGCTTTTGAAATGTAATTAATATCTGTTTGAGCAGTTAAAAAAACAATAGGAATATCTTCTGTTTTCTTTTGTGATTTAAGAATTTTACAAACCTCAAAACCATCTTGTTTAGGCATATTTATATCTAATAGTATAAGGTCTATATCTTTATTTTTAACACTTAAAAGAGCTGATGAACCATTTAAAGCAAATGATAGTTTATACCCTTCCTCTTTTAAATAAAAACTAGCTAACTCAATATTTAGCTTTTCATCGTCAACAATTAAAATATGAAAATTATTATTTGTTTTCATTCAATAACCCACTTTATGCTTATGTTTATATAGTATAGTAGCATATTATATACAATAATTTAGAAGTAATTAGAAGTTTATAATACCTTTAAGTTATAGTTTTGTTAATTATGCTATAATTCGCAACTTTAAAAACCTAAATAAGGAAGCTAATTATGGCAAGAAAATGTGCAATTAGTGGCAAAGGCCCAATGACTGGAAACAATGTTTCACACGCAAAAAACAGAACAAAACGTCGTTTTTTACTTAATCTAAGAACTGTTCGTATAACATTAGAAGATGGTACTACGAAGAAAATTAAAATCTCTGCTAGAGAATTAAGAACACTTAAGAAAAATTCTTAATACATAAGGAAATGTAATGAATCTTAACAAAAAGATTCGTGAATTTCTACACTGGGAAACATCCTCTAAACCTGATGTTAGACTTCTCCCTGAAGTCTATCCCCATCTTAAATCATTCCGACTACCACTAATACTTACCGTTTTAACAATGATGCTAGGGACACTTGGCTATATTATAATAGATAATTTTACCCTCATGGATGCTATTTACCAAACAGGTATAACATTTACTACAGTTGGTTTTGGTGAAATTGCTCCCATCTCTGACCTTGGAAGAATCTTTACTATTACTCTTGTTATTATGGGCTTTGCTGTGTTTTCTAGTGCTGTTGGTACGATGGTAAATGAGTTTAATAGAGGTCATTTAATAAGTATTTTGAAGGAGCGAAGAATGCTTTATACTATCGCAAGATTAAAAAAACATTTTGTTGTTTGTTATCATAACGATTATACTATTGAGGTTACAAAGCAGTTAAGAAAGAATCATATACCTTTTGTTGTTATTGACCCAAGACCAGAGATTCATGAATGGGCAAAAGAGAACAAATATGTAACTTATCTTCAAGCTGAACCACATGCTGAGTTAGCAATGTTAAAAGCTCACTTGTCATCTGCTAAAGGTTTAATTACACTTTCAGATTCTATTGCTGACAATATAGCACTTATAGCTTCTGTAAGACTTTTTGAAAAAGAACATGATTTACCTAGACCTTATTATGTAATTTCATCGGCTGAGAGTATGAGTGATGTTGAGAAGCTTAAAAAACTTGGAGCAGATACTGTAGTTTCCCCTACAAAATTAACAGCTCAAAGAGTTAGTGCTATGGCAGCTCGTCCAGATATGGAAAACTTGCTAGAGGAGTTTCTATATAGAAATGATTCACCACTAGATATGGTAGAGATTCTAGTTCCAAAATATAGTTGGATAGTGTTGAAAAAATTAAAAGAAACACACATAAGACAATCTACAAATAGTTCAATCATAGGAATCACAAAAAAAGATGGAATCTTTAAGTCTATGCCTAAAGGTGATGTTATGGTTACAAGTGAATCTAAACTATTAGTTATAGGTACACAAAAAAGTATTAACGATACTAAAATATTAATAGAAAAAAGGGTAAAACCTAAGGAGTTGAGATTTGTATAATATAATTTATAGTGAAAAAGGTATCTGTGTAAGTGATGGTTTTTATGCTGATGGAGTTAGTGCTGGTTTAAAAGCAGAGAATGCTAGAGATATGGCTTTTATATATAGTGATTCTATGTGTGATATAGCTTCAGTTTTTACTACAAACAAAATGTTTGCTGCTCCAATAAGACACTTTAAAAATAAAGGTGATTTTAAAACAAACTTTGTGCTTATAAACTCTAAAAATGCTAATGCTATGACTGGTGATGCTGGTTTAAAAGATATAGATGATATTTTAGAAAACTTAACAACTACATATACAACTATAAAGAATCCTGTAATGAGTTCAACAGGTGTTATTGGTGTAAGAGTTCCAAAAGAGAAACTTATAGCAGGAACTAAACTTTTTGACCTTACAAAAAGAGAACCTAAAAATGCCTCTAGTGCCATCATGACAACAGATAGCTTCTCAAAAGAGATAGCTTTTAATGTAGAATTAGATGATGGTAGTAGTTTTAACATAGGGGCAATGGCAAAAGGTGCGGGTATGATAAACCCTGCTATGGCTACTATGTTATGTTTTATAACTACTGATGCTAATGTTGCTAAAGATGATATGAAAGAGATTTTAGATGAGGTTGTAAAAACAACATTTAATGCGATAAGTGTAGATGGTGATACTTCTACAAACGATACTGTAATGCTTCTCTCAAACAAAAAAAGTGGGGCTTACAACAAAGAAGCTTTTAAAGAGGCTCTTTTTAAAATAATGCACTTTTTAGCACTAGAGATGGTAAGAGATGGTGAGGGTGCTACTAAACTTGTTACATACAACATTAGTGGTGCTAAAAATGATGAGGAAGCTGAAAAAGTAGCAAAAGCACTTTCAGATTCCCTTTTAGTAAAAACTGCTCTTTATGGTGAAGACCCAAACTGGGGAAGAATCGCCTCTACTGTTGGTGCTAGTGGAGTAGAGTGTTGTGAAGAGAAATTAAAAATAACTTTTGATAACCTATGTGTCTACGATAGAGGAACACTCTACTTTGACGAAGAGATGGAGAAAAAAGCCTCTTTAGTTATGCAGTGTAAAAAGTTTACAATCCATTGTGACTTAGGAATCGCAGACGGAAAGTTTAAAGCTTATGGATGTGATTTAGGTTATGAATATGTTAAGATTAATGCTGATTATAGGACATAGATTTTAGTTAGTTTATTTGGAGTGAGTAAATAATGGGTAAAAATTTTATAACCAATATAGAGATTGAAAAATATAAATGTTTCAACAATTTTAAAGCAGATAATTTTAAAAGAATCAACTTAATTGGTGGAAAAAATAATGTTGGAAAAACAGCTTTTATAGAATCTTGTTATTTGGTAGTTTCAGCAACTAGATTAAGTGAGTTTTTATTTGCCCTTACAATGGTTGAAAAAAATAGAGATAAATTAAATATAGCTATTGTTAATGAGATTAATATTTTAGATATTTTAAAAGAGAACAAATCAATTTTAATTAACTCATTAAACAATATAAAATACTTAGTAAAAGATGAAAGTTTTAACAATAGTTTAGAAATCACTCTTAATGATGATAGTTATGAGATAGATTTTAGTAGTAAAATTTTATTTAACAATGTTAAACATACTCTTTTTATAGATAACTTTGGATTTACAAACAATGAGCTAAAAGATGTTTATAAAGCTGTTCAATTTAAAGATAAAGATATAGAATTGAATGAATTTCTTAAAAATTTTGGTTTTATAAATCCTAAGTTTAAAATTATTGACGATAAACCGTATTTAAAAAGAGATGATAATGATGAGTACAATCAGATTAGTAAATATGGAGATGGTATAAAACATTATATCTCTATTTTATGCTCTTTATACTCTTGTGAAAATGGTTATCTATTTATAGATGAGGTTGAAAATGGCATACACTATATTCTATTTGAAAAATTGTGGGAAATTATTTTTAAAGTAGCAGAGGAACAAAATGTTCAACTTTTTGTAACTACTCACTCAAAAGAGTGTATAGAATCTTACAATAGAGTGTCAAAGAAGTTAACTAATATAGAAAGTAAATATTTTGAATTAGCTCAACATCAAAAGAAGCATAATATTTTTATGAGAGATTTAGATGAAGAGCAATTAGAGTATGAATTAACTCACAATGGAAGATATAGAGGTGAGTAATTTACTAATAGTTGAGAGTGAAAACGATAAGTTTTTTATAGAAGCATTAATAACAAATATGAATCTAAATGTTAAGGTTGATAACCCTATATGTTCAATAGATGAATATAATTGTATTGGTGGTATTGGAAAATTAAAATATAAGTTTGAAGAGTTAAAGTCTAGAATCCTAAAAGGTGATGAGTTTAACAATATTGGAATTATTTTTGATGCTGATTCTATTGGGATAGATAAAAGAACAGAAGAGATAGAGAAAATAAAAAATAGTGTATTTACTCAATATGATTTAGAATTAAAAATATTTATAATGAATGTTGATGGTAATGGTGAGTTAGAAACATTACTTAAACAAATAAAATCTAAACCATCACCTATTGCTGATTGTCTCAATAGTTGGCAAGAGTGTTTAAATGAGAAACAATTAACTAAAAAAGAGTTAGATAAATTTTGGATACAAATTTATCAAAGATATGATTGTTGTAGTAAAAAAGAGAAAAAACAAGCTGGTATAAAATGTAATAATGAAGTTTCACTAAAAAATAAATCTATTTATAACTTTGATAAAAATATAAAAGAGTTAATAGATTTAAAAAGATTTTTAGAAAATTTTAGTGGAAATTAAAAATCATATTATTATCTCCCTTTAATTGTATATTTAGTATAATCGCGAAATTATAAAAGAGGTGTGTTTATGAGTAAAAAAGATTTATATCGTCCTAATGTAGCGATGATTATTGTTTCAAATAACTACCCAGAAAAAAAAGAGATTTTCATAGCACAAAGAGATGATTTGAGTGATGTTTGGCAATTTCCTCAAGGTGGAATTGACAAAGGTGAAGAGGTTCAAGAGGCACTTTTTCGTGAGATGGAAGAGGAGATAGGGACTAATGAAGCTACCATAGTTGCTGAGTACCCTGAATGGTTATCTTACGATTTTCCACCTAAAATAGCTGAGAAGATGAAACCTTATGTAGGTCAAACACAAAAATACTTTTTAGTAAAACTAAAAAAAGATGCTAAGATAGATATAAATACACAACATCCAGAATTTAGTGACTTTAAATTTGTAGATGTTGATGATGCTTTATCTTTAAGTGCGAGTTTTAAACAAAGTGTATATGAAAAAGTGATTAATTATTTTAAAAAAGAGGGACATTTATAGATGTTGATTGTTCAAAAATTTGGTGGAACAAGTGTTGGTGACTTAGAAAGAATCCAAAATGTTGCGAATCGTGTTAGTGAGAGTAAAAAGCAAGGTAATGATGTTGTAGTTGTTGTTTCAGCTATGAGTGGTGAAACAAATAAGTTAGTATCTTATGCTGAGCATTACTCTAAGAATCCTAATAGAGCAGAGATGGATATGCTTTTAAGTTCTGGTGAAAGAGTTACTGCTTCACTTTTAAGTATAACATTAAATGAGATGGGGTTTCCTGCTGTTTCTATGAGTGGAGAGAGAGCTGGAATCGTTACAGATACAGCACATACTAAAGCAAGAATCGAAGAGATTAATCCTAAAAATATAGAAGATTCTATATCTGAGGGTAAAATAGTTGTTATTGCTGGTTTTCAGGGGATTAGTGTAGATGGTTATGTTACGACACTTGGTCGTGGTGGAAGTGACTTAAGTGCTGTTGCTGTTGCTGGTGCTATAAAAGCTGACCTTTGTGAAATATATACTGATGTTAGTGGAATCTACACAACTGACCCTAGAATAGAACCAAAAGCTAGAAAATTAGAGAAAATATCTTATGATGAGATGTTAGAGTTGGCATCTTTAGGGGCTAAGGTTCTTCAGAATCGTTCTGTTGAGATGGCAAAAAAACTTAATGTAAATTTAGTAACTAGAACAAGCTTTTCAAATGAAGAGGGAACATTAATAACTAAGGAAGAAAATATTATGGAAAAACCATTAGTAAGTGGAATCGCATTAGATAAGAACCAAGCTAGAGTATCTTTAATGGGTGTAGCAGACAGACCTGGCATAGCATCTGATATATTTACAAGATTAGCAGATAGTGATGTAAATATAGATATGATTATACAAAATAAATCTCACGATGGAACTACAAATATTGACTTTACAGTTCCTGTAAATGATTTGAGTGATGCTAAGAAAGTTGTAGATAGTTTCGTTGAAAATGGAGATATTAAAGCAGATTCTTATAATGAAGATATTTGTAAAGTTTCAATAGTTGGTGTTGGTATGAAGTCTCATACTGGTGTTGCTGCTAAAGCTTTTACAACAATGGCAACACAAAATATAAATATAAATATGATTTCAACATCAGAGATAAAAGTATCTATGGTGATTAACGAAAAATTCGCTGAATTAGCTGTAAAAAGTTTACACGATACTTACGAATTAGAGAAGTAAAATATGTCAGATGACTTTATACCAGATTTTGCTCAATGGAGTTTAGATGCTATTAGGCAAGAGGGTGGTAGTTTAAGTTGGTTGGAAGAAACTAGATTTGATTGGGCAACAACAACCGCAAGTGCTTTAGAACAAATTCTTAATGGTAAGACAATTATAGTTGTTACCGACGATAAAAGAAAATGGTTTGAGAGTTATATTTTAAACTCATTAAATAATGATAAATTAGATAGACCACTTTTACCAATAATGAGTATAGATTCTATCTATCCTCATTATGATAGCATTAATGGTGGGGAGATGATAGATATACTTGATGATATGATTTCACTCTCTTTTAAAGATGATTATTTTTTTTGGTATATAGGTAGAGGGGATGATAAAAGGGCAGATATTGTAAAAAGAAAAGATAATAGTTTCTTTTGGATATTTGACGAAGAGTATCAAAATGCTTTCTCTTTAAAATCTTATGATGAATACTTAGACATTAAACTACTTCAACTATATAAACTTTTTAATGCTTCTTTAAATGCTACAATGTTTGGTGAGGTTGATGTTAGTTAATCATACTAAAAAAGGTTACATACTAATCTCTTCAGATATTGAAGCTGGATATGAAAAAGTAAAAACAGAGCTTTATCCAAGTAGGGTTGTTGGATTTGTTGAAGATGATTTTAAATTGGAACATGCTAAAGCTGTTATAGCTGAGGCATACATTAGTGAAGAGACTACAAAGTATATAATTCTTGCTAGTAATAGTTTTAACATTGTTTCACAAAACTCACTACTTAAAATTTTAGAAGAGCCACCTAGAAATATTGAGTTTATTATAATTTCTCCTAGTAAATCAAATCTTCTTCCAACGATTCGTTCCCGTTTGCCAATTGTTCAAGGTGAAGTTGAACATAATAAAATAGAGATAGATATAAATTTAGCAAAGCCAAACTATGGTGAGATTTTTGAGTTTTTAAAAACAAATGCTAGAGTTAAAAAAAGTGAAGCTAAAGGTTTAGTTGAAGCACTTTACCATAAAGCAACAGTTGTAGATAGAGTTGTTTTAAACTCTTCACAATTAGATAATTTTGATAAAGCTTACCGTTTGTTAGAATTAAACTCAAGACCACAAAGTGTATTGGCTCTTATTTTAATGGGATTTATAAATGTTAATTGAGAAATTATCTACTAATATAGATTCAAAAAAGTACTTGAAAAAACTTGGTGTTGATGGTGGTGGTGTTGGAATCTTAGCCTCTAAGATGAATCATCATCTAATCTACATAAAAGATTTACCTGTTGGTGGGGCAAACATACTAAAACAAGATTCTTTAAGTATAGGGGCAGATTTAGCAGTTCCTCGTGGGACTATTCTTGCTATAAATCCATTTGTAGATTGTTTGTTAATCGCCACTACAAAACAGTTAGAGATTCTTAGTAAAAAAGAGTTAGCTCAACCGTTTGGACTAAAAGAGTTAGCTTTAAAACTAAAAGATTTTACCTCTGTTAAAAAACCAATTTCAGTTGATGTTATGGGGATAATAAATGCTAATGATGATAGCTTTTATAGTGGAAGTAGGTTTAAAGATTCTGGAGCAGTAGAAAGAATCGTAGAGATGTTAGAAGATGGTGCTAACATTATAGATATTGGTGGTGTTTCATCTCGCCCTAATGCTCCCATAGTAACTCCTAAAGATGAGTTAGAAAGAGTTAAACCTATACTTGATGTTATAAAAAGTGAAAATCTATATGATAAAGTGAAGTTTAGTATAGATTCTTATGAACCTTCTGTTATATCTTATGCTTTAGAATCGGGCTTTAATATAGTGAATGATATTACAGGTTTAGAAAATGATGAGGTTGTAAAATTATGTGCCTCTTATGATGCTACGGCAGTTATTATGCACATGAAAGGTACACCTCAAACTATGCAAAATAATCCTCAATATAGCAATATTGTAGATGAGATTTATAACTTTTTAAAAGCTAGAAAAGAGAGAGCAATCTCCTTTGGTGTTAAAGATATAGTTCTTGATGTTGGGATAGGGTTTGGTAAAAGTTTAGATGATAACCTTAGACTTATAAAGAATCTTGAAAATTTTTTAACATTAGAATCGCCACTTTTAGTAGGTGTTTCAAGAAAGTCTATGATAGATAAGATTCATAAATCTAATGTAGATGAAAGGTTAGCTGGAACACTTACTCTACATTTAGAAGCTGTTAAAAATGGTGCTTCAATTTTGAGAGTTCACGATGTAAGAGAGCATATACAAGCCTTAAAAGTTCAAACTGCTTTAAATAATTTATATTAATATTTATTAAATTAACTACTTGTTTGTTTACTATTGGCTATAATCCTATTATGAATAAAATATTAATGATTGAAGATGACTTAGAATTAGCAGAGATACTAACAGAGTATCTTGAGCAGTTTGAGTTTGAGGTTATAACAGAAGATGACCCTTTTAAAGCAGTGAGTATATTGAAACTAGAGAAATTTAATTTAGTTATTTTAGATTTAACTCTTCCTGGAATGGATGGACTAGAAGTTTGTGAGGCTATTAGAGAGCGTCAAGATATACCTATAATTATATCTTCAGCAAGAAGTGATGTTACAGATAAAGTAAAAGCACTTGAACTTGGAGCAGATGACTACTTACCAAAACCTTATGATCCTAGAGAGTTAGAGGCTAGAATCCACTCTGTTCTTAGAAGATATGAAGCAAAATCATCATCTAAACAAGAATCTAAAAGTGATTTTAAGTGTGATACTTCAGCTATGATTATCTCTTATAAAGGTCGAAATATTGACTTAACAAATGCTGAGTTTGGAATCTTATCTTATATGATTGCTAAACAAGGTTTAGTTGTTTCACGAGAAGATTTAATTCATAATGTAAATGCGATTAATGAAGATTCTTCAAATAAAAGTATTGATGTTATGGTTGGTAGAATTAGAAATAAATTAGGTGATAAAGCACTTATAGAATCTGTTAGAGGTGTGGGCTACAAGCTCCTTAAATAATGAGACAACATGCTGTTTTAATAACTATACTTTTTACCTTAGTTGTTACACTTTTTAGTGTAAGTATGGTTTTTTGGGAATTTTATAAGTTAGATAAACAGCAGTATGTAAATCGAATTTTTACTAAAAATTCAGTAATAACTCAAATATATAGAGAACATAGACAAAAAGATACATCTGAAATACTTTTAGAAGCGAATCTAGCTGTTTATAATCTTCGTATGGAAAAAGATGAAGATGTTCAAAAAATTATTATAAATAACTCAAAAGTTTTAAAAAGGGAAGGTTTTGAGATTTTAGATAATACTCCAAAACTTAATAAACATAGTTTTTCTAATGTAGAAGATTCAGATGAATTAAAAGTAACTATGTTACAAGCACATCGAAGTATATACTTCTATATCCAATCCCCTAAAACATTTATTCTTATTGAAGATGAAGATTTAAAACCTCATAATTACTGGAAGATTCTATCATCTTATCTTATTATGATAGCTATTATCTTATTTTTATATTTTTTAATTTTTCAAAGATTAAAACCGTTAATTCTTTTAAGAAGAAAAATTGCTAAATTTGGTGATGGTGATTTGAAAATATCTTTTAAAACAAGTGGTAAAGATGAAATAGCTTTAGTTGCTAACGAATTAGAATCTACAAGAATTAAGATAAATACTATTTTAGAATCAAGAACTCTTTTTTTAAGAAATATAATGCATGAGTTAAAAACACCAATAGCTAAAGGTACAATAGCTACACAGATGTTACCAACTCAAAAACAAAGAGATAGATTTACTTCTATTTTTGGAAGATTAGAAAGTTTAGTAACAGAATTTGCTCTCATAGAAGAGGTTACAAGTGTTGGTAATAAGGCAGATTTTCAAGAGTATCGTTTAGTAGATATTATTGATGGTGCTATCGATATGGCTATGATAGAAAGAGAGAGTGTAACAGTTGAGGTTAATACTAATTATAAAATCAATGCTAATTTTAGATTGTATGCGACAGCAATTAAAAATATGATTGATAATGGTATGAAATACTCTACTAACTCCCATATTACAATTATTTTAAAAGAGAAAGAGTTATATTTTAAAACAGTTGGTGAATGTTTAAAATATCCTATTAATTATTATATAGAACCTTTTACAAAAGATAATCCATCTAAAAATAGTTTTGGATTAGGGCTTTACTTAGTTGATTCTATATTAAAAGTTCATGACCAAATTTTAGCTCATGAGTATAAAGATGGGGTAAATAATTTTATTTTTGCATAAAAATAATAAAGCTTATAGTAATATTAAGCAATAAATATAAAATAATAGATTAAAATTCCTTTATAAATTTCTTGTATAGTTTAAACATTATAAGAAGTCTAATAAATAGACAGGAGTTCTTAATGAAAATTTCAAAATTAAGTTTAGCAGTAGTTGGTGTTTTAGTTTTAACAAACACAGCAAATGCGACATTAACAAATGATAAAATCACTTTAAAAGGTAATATGATTGTTAAATACAATAAATTGCCATCAAGTGTAGATACAATTAGTGAGGTTTTTACAGAAGGTATAGTTTATGGTCGTCTTAGAAGTAATATGTTTAAATTTGATTGGGATAAAGACAATGAAAACGCAAAACTAAGAGACCACACGGCAATTGGTCTTGGTGGTAGTTTAGTTTATAAAACAGCACCAATGAATGGACTTAGTGCTACATTAGGTATTTACGCATCTTACAATCCATCTTTTATGACAGAAGAGGAGGCTGATGTTGGTTTTATAAAAGCTGGTAAAGATACATTTAGCCGTAGAGCCGTAGCAACTGATGGCGATTTTGGTATGACAACTATTGGTCAGGCTTATTTACAATATGATGTATCTAAAACATCTTTTGTATTAGGTAGACAATTGTTTGAAACAGTATTTACAAAATCAAACGATACTAAAATGATTCCAAACTCATTTGATGGGGTAAGTGCTACAATTAAAGAATTTCCAAAAACGACCATACAATTAGCATATTTCGCTAAACAAAAACTTCGTGACCATACAAATGCTCATGATGTAATAGCTTATAAAAATACAGAAGATAACTGGTCTGAGAATGATGATTCTTCTGTAAATAAAAACTTAACAGTAGATAGAATAGGGGATAATAACTCATTATTAATAGCTACAATTACAAATAAATCTATAAAAAATTTAAAACTAAATGCTAGTTATGCTTTAGTTCCTGATGTTCTTTCAAACTTTGTTTTAGAGGGATATTATAAGATTCCTCTAACAAATGGCTGGAGTGTTACACCAGGTATTAGATTTATGAACCAATTTGACCATTTAAATGCTAATTATGATGTAGCAAATCTTGGTGGAAAACATGATGGTTATAATGATAAAAATAGTTTAGATTCTTATCTTATAGCAACAAGATTAGATATTAAAAATAAAGCTTTTCTAGCTCGTCTTGGTTTCTCTCAAATCGCAGATAAAGCAGATATTGTTGCTCCTTGGAGAGGATTCCCAACAGGTGGTTTTACTCGTGCGATGGGTCAGTATAACTGGAAAGCAAATACAAAAACATATATGTTAAGATTGGGTTATGACTTTGGAAAAGCTGGAATCTTAGATGGTTTTAGTGTTATGGGTAGATACGCTATACAAGATTTTGATGATAAAAAAGTTGGTACACCAGCAGATTCTCATGTAATTCATCTTGATTTTAGACAGAATATTGGTAAAAACTTAGAGGCTAAATTTCGTTTAGGTTTTGTTGATGTCGATGATAATATTAAAGATATGAATGGGAATTTAAAATCAGATACATCATATAATGAGTATAGATTTGAGTTAAATTACTTCTTTTAAGAAGTAATTTATTTTGGTGATTCTTTTAGTAACTTAAAGAGAATCTCCATCTTTACCATTTGTTAATTCACCTAAGAATTTTTCTAAATCGTATTTTGCTCTATATTCTGGAGTCATAATATGTATAAGAATATCTCCTAAATCAACAACAACCCAATCACCACTTTCTTCTACATGATTAAAAACTTCTGCTGGTTTAAGGTCAGTTTTTAGGTAGTTTAATAGTGCCATAGTATGTTTTATACCTAATGATGAAGCGATAATCGCATAGTCAACAAAATAATTTTTGTCTCTTAGGTCAAATAGCTCTATATTTTCTGCTTTATTGTCATCAAGAACTTTAGTGATTCTTTCTAGTCTTTCTTTCATTTGTATTTCCTTGTAAAATTTGTTTATCTCTACACTAGAATTAGGTAGAAGTTTTTTTGTATCAATCTTTTTTCTTAATTGAGTTGAAGAGATATCTATATCTATATGTATCTGTTGATAATTAGAATCTATATCTATCTTATCTCTAGTCACTATTATAAACTCAACTAAGTTTTTAAGTTTATGGTATCTATCCCATTTATGAAGTGTTATTAAATTATCTGCTCCAATAACTAAGTAAACCTTAGTGTACTTTTTTAGTAGATATTTAACAGTTTCAATACTAGAAACTTTTTTGTTTAAATCAACTTCATAACTACTCACTTCAATATTTTTATAGTCAATAAAAATATCTTTTAGCCATTTTATTCTTAAATCAGCAGAGGCATAACTTCTACTTTTAAAAGGGTTTAAATATGTTGGCATAACTACAACTTTATCTATATAATTAAGTTTAAGTAATTTTTCAACAATAGTAATATGAGCTATATGTGGAGGGTCAAATGAGCCACCAAAAAGTGCGATAGTTTTCATACCATTCCTAAATTTAAAGCGAATTATAACGAAACTTTAGCTAAAATAACCGAATTTATAAAATTATAGGAAATATGATGGCACTTAAGATAGCAATTAATGGATTTGGTAGAATTGGTCGTTGTGTTGCGAGAATCGCAGCAACTAGAGATGATGTTGAGATTGTAGCTATAAACGATATGGCTAGTATGGATATGATGCTTTATCTTCTAAAAAATGATTCTGTTCATGGAACTCTTAAAAGTGAAGTTGAGCAAATTGATGAAGAAAACATAAGTATTGATGGACATAAAATCAGAGTTTTCTCAGACCGTGACCCTAAAAATCTTAAATTTGCTGATTGTGGTGCTGATATGGTTTTAGAGTGTACAGGTGTTTTCTTAACTCAAGAATCTGCTCAAGTTCATATAGACAATGGTGTTGAAAAAGTTTTATTTTCTGCTCCATCTAAAGATACAGCTACTGATACTTTTGTTATGGGTGTAAATCATGAAGAGTATGCTGGACAAAAAATTGTTTCAAATGCTTCTTGTACAACAAACTGTTTAGGTCCTGTTGCTAAAGTTTTAGATGATGCTTTTGGAATTGAAAAAGGTCTTATGACAACTATCCACTCTTATACAAATGACCAAAATATCTTAGATGTAAAACATTCTAAAGATAAGCGTCGTGCTAGAGCAGGTGCTATCAATATGATTCCAACTACAACAGGTGCTGCTAAAGCTATCAGCCTTGTTATGCCTCAACTTAAAGGTAAACTTCATGGTCAGTCTGTTCGTGTTCCAACACCAGATGTTTCTATGGTTGACTTAAATGTTGTTGTATCTAAACAAACAACTAAAGAGGAAGTTACTGCTATATTTAATGAGATGGCAGATACTAAGCTTAAAGGTCTTTTACTAATGGATAAAGAGATGAGAGTATCTCAAGATTTTGTTGGTTGTGAATATAGTTCTATTGTAGCTGAGGATTTAACTCAAGTTATTGGTGGAGATATGATTAAGATTATGGCTTGGTATGATAATGAGTGGGGTTATTCAATGAGACTTATTGATATGGCTATCCATATTAGTAAATAGGGTAATTAATGGAACTTTTAAGTATAAAAAAATTAGATTTAGATAGTAAAAAAGTTTTTATTAGGTGTGATTTTAATGTTCCTATGGATGAATTTGGAAATATCTCTGATGATAGAAGAATTCGTTCAGCAATAGCAACTATAAACTTTTGTTTAGACCAAGATTGTGCTGTGATTTTAGCATCACATTTAGGTCGTCCAAAAGGTGAAGTAAATGAAAAATACTCACTTAAACCTGTTGCTAGAAGATTACACAAACTATTGAAGAGGGAAGTTACTTTAGCTCAAGATGTAATTGGTGAAGATGCTTTATCTAAAATAGAAACACTTAAACCTACAGAGATTTTACTTCTTGAAAATCTTCGTTATGAAGCTGGTGAAACTAAAAATGATGCAGAGTTATCTAAAAAATTAGCTGGTATGGCAGATTTTTATATAAATGATGCGTTTGGTGTATCTCATAGAGCTCATTCTTCTGTTGCTGGTATAGCAGAATTCTTTGACAATGAACATAAAGCAGCAGGTTTTTTACTTTTAAAAGAGATAGAATTTTTTGCTAAACTTATAAATAATCCTGTTCGTCCATTTGCTGCTATTGTTGGTGGTTCAAAAGTTTCAGGTAAATTAGAAGCTCTTAAAAATTTACTGCCAAAAGTAGATAAAATTTTTATTGGTGGTGGTATGGCTTTTACATTTTTAAAACAGATGGGCTACAACATAGGTGCTTCATTAGTGGAAGATGACTTACTTGAAGATGCTCAAAGTGTTATGGATGAAGCTAAGAAACTTGGAGTTAAATTTTATTTACCAGTAGATGTTATAGCTGCTGAAAAATTTGAAGCTGATTCTGTTAGTAAAATTGTTACATCGCAAGAGATTCCAGATAACTGGATGGGACTAGATATTGGACCTGCTACTGTAAGACTTTACAGAGAGGGTTTAAATGATGTTCAAACAGTTTTATGGAATGGACCAATGGGTGTTTATGAGATGGAAAAATTTGCTCGTGGTTCATCTAAAATAGCTCATTTTGTAGCAGATTCTTATGCTACAACTGTAGTTGGTGGTGGTGATACTGCTGATTTAGTTCAAAGAATAGGTGTTGATGAAGAGATGAGTTTTATCTCTACTGGTGGTGGAGCTTCTCTTGAACTTTTAGAGGGTAAAATTTTACCAGGTGTATTACCACTAATTATAAACGAGGATTAATCAGATGATAATTGCAGCAAACTTAAAAACAAATTTCACCCGCAAAGAAACTAAAAAGTATATAGATGAATTAGAATCTTATATGAAAAAAAAGTCTAGCACTCAGGAAGTTTTAGTTTTTCCTGCAATGTCAAGTTTGGATTCTCATGATGGTAAAGTTATTGTAGGTACTCAAAACGCTTATGCTACAAAAAATGGAGCTTTTACTGGAGAGATAGGTACTGAACAATTAGATGAGTTTGAGATTCAAACGATTCTTATTGGTCATAGTGAACGCCGTCATACATTGGGTGAAACACAAGACGAGTTAGTAAAAAAATTTAATTTTTATAAAGATTTAGGTTTTAAAATTGTTTATTGTGTTGGTGAACCACTAGAGATTCGAGAAGCTGGAAAAGATAAAATGATGTCTTATATCTCTTCTCAATATGATGGGATAGATACAGATTATGAGAATCTTATAATTGCTTATGAACCAGTTTGGGCAATAGGTACAGGTTTAACACCAACACTTGAAGATATAGAATCTATCCATACACAACTAAAAGAGAAATCTAAATCTTCAATTCTTTATGGTGGAAGTGTAAAAGTTACAAATGCTAAAGATGTTTTAGCTCTTAATAATGTAGATGGAATCTTAGTTGGAAGTGCTGCTCTTTATAGTGAACATTTTTGTACTATGATAGATTACGCAGATAGTTTAGAAAATAAATAAAATAGGGGATATTTATATGATAATGAAAGGTAAAAAAGGTCTTATAGTTGGACTAGCAAATAATAAATCAATAGCTTATGGAATCGCAAAATCTTGTGCTGAACAGGGTGCTGAGATGGCATTCACTTATTTAAATGATGCTCTTAAAAAAAGAGTTGAGCCAATAGCTAAAGAGTTTGGTAGTGATAAAATATATGAACTTGATGTGTCTAATGAAGAGCATATGGCAGGAATCGCAGAGTTAATTGAAAAAGATTTTGGAAAAATCGACTTTTTAGTTCATTCTGTTGCCTTTGCTCCAAAAGAGGCTTTAAGTGAACCATTTATTAAAACTTCTAAATCTGCTTTTCAAGTAGCTATGGATGTTTCAGTTTATTCGTTAATCGATTTAACAAATAGGTTAGAAACAGTTTTAGCTGATGATGCGTCTATCTTGACATTATCATATTTAGGTGGACCAAAATATATACCTAACTATAATGTTATGGGTGTTGCTAAAGCAGCATTAGAATCTACTGTTAGATATATGGCAGTTGATTTAGGGGCAAAAGGTCAAAGAGTAAATGCTATATCTGCTGGACCAATTAGAACATTAGCTGCTGCTGGTATTGGCGATTTTAAACAGATTCTTAACTGGAATGAGGTTAATGCTCCATTAAAAAGAAATGTTTCTACTAATCAGGTTGGAAATTCTGCTATGTATCTTTTAAGTGATTTAGCAAGTGGTGTTACTGGGGAGATTCATTATGTAGATTCTGGATACAATGTAATGGGTATGGCTGCTGTAGATAAAAATAGTGATGGTAAAACAGTTCTTGCTTGGGATGAAAGTAATAAATAAAATTTTATTAATAAGGTGATTGTTTTTTAATCATTCTGATGTATTAAAAAATATTATAATAGTATATAATTTTTTACAATTAATACAAAAGGAAATTAATGAAATTCATTAAATTAAGTTTAATCACTTCACTGCTTTTAAGTGTAAGTTTATTAGCAGAAGATACTACTAATGTAGTTAAAGATTCTAGTTTATTATCACAAGTTGAAGTAAGTGCTAATGTAGCATTAACAAGTAACTATGTTTGGAGAGGTATGACTCAAAGTGATAACTCTCCTGCTGTTCAAGGTGGTTTTGATTTAGGTTTAAATGGTTTTTACATTGGAACTTGGGCATCAAATATAGATTTTAATTCTGAAGCTTCTGTTGAAATAGATGTTTATGGTGGTTATGCAAATGAGATTGCTGGAATCACTTATGATATTAACTATTGTCAATATATGTATCCAAGTGAAACTGATGAGTTAAACTTTGGTGAGGCTTCTATTACTTTAGGTTATGATTTTAAATTAGCTTCTGTTAGTGCTAAGTACTATTGGGGTGTAGATACAAATGATGTATCTAATGATTCTGAAAATGGCTGGAAACCTGAAGATGGTTTTGAAGTTGGTGTTTCAGTACCTTTACCTATGGACATCACAGCTGATGCTACTTATGGTGACTATGATGAGATAGGTCAATACTATTCAGTATCTGTATCTAAATCATTCAATCAATTTGATTTATCTGTAGCATATACTGGTATGGATTTTGATAGCAATACTGGTGGGCATGATGGTGATGGTAGTGAAAATCACTTAGTTGTTACATTGGGTGCTAGTTTCTAGTTTTATTTTTATATAAATTATTCAATTTTCCTATTATTTTGGGAGGTTGAATAAAACTAATTTATTTAGTTATAATCCTTTCATGCTTAATTTTATCAAAAAACTTTTTTATCTATCTCTAATGTTATTTTTAATCTCTATAATCTCTTTTTCTGCTATACATTTAGCTCCAAATAGTTTTTTTAGTGCTGGTGAATTAAATCCAAATATGACAGAAGAAACATTAACACAATTAAAAATAGTTTATGGACTAGATAAATCACCAATTCATCAATATATTGATTGGGTATTAAATATATTAACCTTAAATTTTGGAATATCTTTTGTAACAGGTGGGTATGTTAGTGAGGAGATAATGAAAAGGCTACCAATAACACTTACAATCAATCTAATTTCATTACTTTTTGTTTTTATAATTTCAATTTATCTTGGTATAAAATCTGCCCTACATTATGAAAAAAAAGTTGATTTTTTAACTAAACAATTATCTGTTATCTCATTTTCAATGCCATCTTTTTATTTAGCATTACTTAGTATATTATTTTTGAGTGTTAATTTAAATATTTTTCCAATTTCAGGACTTCATTCAATAGAGTTAAAAACTGGTTTTTCTTATTATACCGATATGGCTTGGCACTTAGTATTACCAATAAGTATTATAATTTTTGGTGGATTGGGCAGTATGATTATTTATATTAGGTCTTTAACTTTGGAGATACTAAAAAGTGATTATTACTACTTTGCATTAGCAAGAGGAATTTCAAAAAAAAGATTATTTCGTTATTATCTATTTCCAAATTTACTTCCACCTATAGTAACCTTATTAGGTTTATCTTTACCTGGATTAATAGGTGGAAGTGTAATACTTGAATCTATCTTTGGGATAGATGGAATGGGACAACTCTTTTTTATGTCAGCATTAAGTAGAGATTATCCTGTAATTATGGGTATATTAATAATTACATCTTTTTTAACTCTTCTTGGTAATATTTTGGCAGATATTTTATTGTTAAGATTAAATCCATATATTGGGAAATAAGTTTAATTAATAAACTCTACTACACTTTTAAAACTTGACCGTAATTGAGTAGATTGCTCATTTATTCTATATCCAAAAGGTAGTAATATTGCCACTTGAAATTTAGTTGTATCAAGTTTTAAAACTTTTTCAACATTTTCTTTCTCAAACCCTTCTATTGGACAAGAATCAATCCCTATAAAAGCACCAGCACTCATCATATTGGCAGAAGCTATATAAGTTTGTCTTGCACTCCATTGGTATGTTTTTTCATCACTACTTAAAGTATCTTCAAGGTGTGAAGCATAAAGTTCTATAAAAGAATCTAACTTCTCTTTAGGCATACCACGGCGAGAAAGTTGTGAATGAACAACACCAGTCTCTACTTTTAGAGTTTCGATTCCAGCTAAA
>Ga0256824_10000070_pt1 | contig 32597 bp, 33 predicted proteins | sample CV67metaG_FD_191570 | JGI IMG/M metagenome (GOLD analysis project Ga0256824, IMG submission 191570) | Hydrothermal vent microbial communities from East Pacific Rise, Pacific Ocean - CV67 | ecosystem: Environmental > Aquatic > Marine > Hydrothermal vents | place: Pacific Ocean: East Pacific Rise...
AATCCCTTGTCGTTTGCCTATTAGAGCCAACTCCTTTTTAGCCAATGCCAAAGCTTTTGGTGGCACATTGGCATTGTGGTTTCCAAGCAACTCATTTAGCACCAAAACATAAGCCAAAGCCTCTTTTTGTTCAGGTTTGTACCCTTTGAGCAGATTGGCTCGAAGCCCAACAGCAAATCTCTTGAACTTAGGATACAAAAGACTCTTTTCAAGTTGCGTTATGCTCTGTTGCTTAAAAAGATAGTTTGCCGTCAAGATAAAATCAAGTGAGATATAGTTTGGTATCTTCTCTTTTCGGTTGTGGTCATAGAGGTCAAAAAATGAGGTTGTGGTGGTCTCTTTTTTATCTGCTTGTTTGCTATATAGCGTTGTAATAATCAAAAGAATGCTTGATAGCAGTATGATTGTTTTTTTCATTGTCTTTTTCCTTTTTTGGGGTTGTTTAGGGTTATACTAGGTGGAGAGGGGAATTCCCCTATTTTAGTAAAACATTAATAATTAGAAATCATTTCTGACACAAATAGTATAATATTTTCCATTATGAGCATTTCCTTGAAAAAAATATTTATTTTCTTTATATTTTAAATTATTTAATTCTAAAGTTAAAAAACCAATTCCTACATATAGGTCACCAATACTATCTATAAATCTTAATTTATTGAAATTTTTAAAATTGTATAAGATTTCTCTTCTATTCTTTTTATAAAATTTTATGGTAGAATCAAGTCCGATTAATTCATATTTTGTTGGTAATCTCCAATTAGCATATCCAGCAAGATTTAAGTTTTCACAATACTTTTTCCCATTTTTAAAAGTAAATCCTTTTATAGATGTTTGATACATTAAATCTTTTATTATAATAGTTTCACTTTTATTATTCAAATAAACATCATAAGCCAAATTAGCCCTATAAATAGGATTCTGATTATATTTAGCCGATACATCCAAAGCTACCAATCCCAAAACTTTAGTAATATCCTTATTTGGAGTTTTCAATCTTTTAGAGAGTGCCTTAGCATAAGGACTCATATCTCCATTCCCATCATCAGCCGTATCTCCTGCACTTGTAGCAAACCCAATAACCACTTGCCCACTTTTTGGTGTCACTTGCCCCAATCCCTTTTTGGCACTTGCTCCTTTATGTCTTCCTCTTTGAAAATATTTAACCAAAGGATTATTCCGACAAGCATCAACCAAAATAATTCCATACTTTGCAGAACTAGCACTCTGTATAAACATATCTAAATCAACCAATTTTTTCAGATGTATAGGTTTAGTAGCTGTTGTTTTAGCAGGGAACATATAGTTTATATTCTCTACTTGCATTCCATGACCTGAAAAATAGATTAAGGCAATTTCAGCAGACTGGGCTTTCTCTTCAAAATTAAGCAGAGCATTTTCCATTTCTAATTTTGAAGAATTTCTTAAAACTGTGATGTCACTTTGGGCAAAGCCTATCTCTAAGAGAGTATTTTTGATACCATCTACATCATTAAGTGGATTAGCAAGAGGAGCAAAATTGTAATCACTATTGCCTATAAGCAGTGCTATCTTTTTAGCTTGTAGCAGGTTTAGGGTTAGGAGGAGGATTAGGAGTAATCTCATGGGTTTCCTTTGTATTTTATCTGTAGGGGGCGATGTCCAACATGAATATTATACTAGATAGCTTATGGTTTTCCCCTATTTATTCAATTATTTTGCGTTGACTTCAGCCGATGCAATATACTACTCTTTTTTAAACTACCCTCTTACTTTACACACCTAAAAGTGTTTCTTTCAACATTTCACCTAAGCATTCTAAATTTTAACCATAAGATGGCTATATTAAAGGAATTATAAAATTTCTAGGAGCATAAAACCATGCCATTTGAGAATCAATTAGATATTAACGTTAGAGCATTTTTTTTTAATGCCAAAACAGACTACTTACCTTACTATAAAAACTTCTCTTTTACAATGCAAAAAGAGACAACACTTAAAGATGTACTAAAACTCATAAAAGAAAAAAATTCTAACTTCTCTTATCCTGAAAAAGATTTAGTATTTAGAGTCAATGAACTTATTGTGACAGGTGAGGAGAAAGTAGCAGAAGTGGTTCAAGACTTAGGAACAGAACTACTCATCGAACCTGCATTAAAATATCGTTCAAATAATGGGCTAATTCTAAATGATCATGACTTTATACATAACTTTAGACAGATATTTAAACGTCATATGGAATCCAAAGAGGACTTGATTAACTATGTCAAATGCTATCCTTTACATTATGCTTCTGAAACATTCAACTACAACCACGAGTATATTGGTGATGCCATTCTTGTTTTAGCTCATAAAATGATTACGGAAGGCTGTTCCGATTGTAAAGATGAAATTTTAAAAGCGATTAATGACCCTTTTAATGGTATACGATGTTGTGAATATGAAAACAATATTTACAAAGGTGAAGATTATGGTGAAAAAATAGCTGAATTAAAAGAGATGATAAACCTCAAAGAGAAAGAATCTTTAATAGATAAACTCTCTGCTAAAACACTAAGAACACTCGACCATAGCTTAGAAAGTATAGAGGGACGAAATATTGCCTTTTATGCAGGGGATAAAAACTTAAATTCTAAAGAACTAAAAAAGAAAATAGAGAGAGAGATAGCTCAAAGTTCTGCCAACCTTATAAAATTTGAGATGTCTAACAAACTTGCAGGACAAACCATTATAGATTCACACAGAGAGTTAGCACATCAAAAAGCAGGTACAGTCTTACTTAATGCTCTTGACAATGGAGCTGATACACTCATCTGTTCTAAAGATTCTGATTTAGATTTCTTTAAAAATGTTATTTCAAGATGTGAACGTGTTATGGGGAGAGAGATAGAACTCAAACTTATCTCCCTTGGTGAATTTGAAGACTTAAAATAAAAAACTACATTTTTAATTATATTTTAATATGAGTTGTTTTTTCCTATAATTAGTTTAAAATTATTATAGGAGAATATTACTTATGTTAAAAAAATTGTTAAAACGAATATCTTCAACATTAAATTGTAAAGCTGGGGAGCTTTACACTATCCCTTTAGAGGGGCAATATGGTATTTTTAAAGTACTTAAAGTAGATTCTAAAGGTCTCCATGTACGTGTTTACTCAAATCTATATAAAAAAGTCCCTGCAAAAATCAATGAGAAAGAACTTTATATAGATAGAAAAGACTCTTCTGGAGCAGAACATACCCCTCTAACCTATTCGAGTATCAAGTTATGGCAACCAGCATTTTTACAAGACTCTAAAGTAAAAACTGAAGAGCTTGATGCTTATTTTTATTGGAAAACACATAACCACTACTATATTTAGAAGCCTACAGGGTCAACACGCCCTTTATGACAACGACTTTTAGGTGTTTCACCTTTAGTGAAAAGACCATTTAAGTCGTCTCCACCCTTTCCTAAGTGTAACCACAATTCAGTAATAAGACCCTTTTTACAATTCATGGTCACATGCTTACCTGCACCTTTTCCAAACTCTTTATCAAACACCTGTCTAATCTCTTTTAAACGTACTGTTTTACCGATATTAAGTTTAAAGTACTTTTGAACAGCTGAGCTATTAACCTGAGTTAAAAGTATCATCGCATCATTATAATAAGCATTCGCAGGAGTACCGTAACATGTTCCATGTTTAATCCATTCATGCTTATGTAAATTTGAACTATACCCTGGCATAACTTTAGAGAGTTCACTCCGTACAGTACTATTTAAGTCAAGCTTTTCTAGTTTATACCACTGTTTGTTCTTATCTTTACCAATCTCTTTTTTGGAAACATTACAGTATTGATTGTTACGAGGTTGAGGCCAAAGACCATGAAGAACAAAATTTGAAGCTCCAAAATCCTTAAAATTCATAGATTTACACTCTTTTTTATACTGATGTGTTTGACAAAAAGCATTTTGCCAAGAGATAGCCAAAAGATTTTGTTTTGAGGTAAAATTGGACAAAGAGGGTTTTGTTGTGCTAGATGTTGTTGTTTTTTTGGAAACTTTAACTTTTGAATCAGCCTTTTTCTCCTCTACAAGGGGGGTACTTGTGTCATTAAAACAAGCCTCATCCACCCAACGTTGAGCAATACGTTCCCCCTCGATAAGGGTTAAAATCTGACCTTTATTACTTTGTAAAATCCTATATTTATCTCCAACCTTTAATTTTATATTATTGGTATTGCTGGTGTGTTTCATGTTATTATAGGCTAAACACTCTTTTTTTGCCTCTTGATAGACAGGTGGCTTCTTTGCGACCATCACCATAGGTAAGGTGATAATAAGTGCTGATGTAATGATTTTTTTCATTTTTTTCCTTATGTTTTAAATGGTATTGTATAGTTAATATATTAAGATTAAAATAAAATTTAATAATTAAAAAATATTGATGAGGAAACCGTTATGATATTTGATTCAACAGAGTTTATCGAGAAGTTAACCATAGAAGAGCGTCTAAATTATTTAGGTCAAGAGAAAAAAAAATCCCATGAAAAAAAGTTATACCGTTCAAATATGATGCTCAATCCTTTACGACTAAAACATCTAAACAACATCGACAACTTACCTGCCGACATGATTACGCTCAACTTAGAAGATGCCATTGCCCCTTCCCGTAAGAAAGAAGCTCTTTATAATATTGCCCTTTTCCTTTCCCATTTAAAAGCGTCAAAAAGTTTTATTATTGTCCGTACAAATCCTTTAAATGAGGGGGGTCGTGAAGAGATAGAGTTTCTAAACGACTTTGCTTTCGATGCTGTTCGTGTGGCAAAGATTCAAACCAAAGAAGAGGTTTTAGAGATTGATAAATTACTTAACAGTGAAAAAGAGATACATATTTCGTTGGAGACAAAAGAGGCTTTTCAAAACTTGGCAACGTTTTCAGACATAAAACGGTTTACCACAGCAAATATCGGTATTTTAGACCTTTTAACCTCATTGGGACTCCCTCAATCATTGGTTCAACCTCACAACCCTACCATCGACTACATTCTTAGTAAATTTTTAGTCGATGCCAAAACAGCTGGATTAAACCCTATCTCTTTTATGTTCCAAGAATATAAAGATGTAGAGGGTTTTAGAAAATGGTGTAAAATCGAAAAAAGTATGGGATTTACAACAAAAGCATGTATGGGTCCACTTCAAGTTGAGATAGCCAACGAAATATTTTCCAACAACCATGAAGCGTTTATCCGTGCCAAACACATTAAAACAGTTTTTGAAGAATCTGCTAAAAAAGGTGAGAATGGGTTTATGGATAATCAATATGGTTTTATAGATGAACCCATATATCGTGATGCTTTATTGGTTTTAGAAAACTTTTAGAATAATAACAAAATTTAATAGCTCACTAATCATATTTTAGGTAAAATTATCGCAATTTTAATACTAGGTTATAACTATAATGCTAAAGATGATATTTGGTTCTAAAAATGACAGAATTGTAAAAGGTTATTTAAAAAGAGCACAGAAAATTAATAAACTAGAAGACCACTACTCAGCACTTTCAGATGATGAACTTAAAACGGCATTTAATGAACTTAAAACGGCTGTTCAAGCTGAAGAAAAAACACTGGATGATGTACTTAACGATTCATTTGCAATCACAAGAGAAGCAAGTAAACGTGTTTTAGAGATGAGACACTTTGATGTTCAGCTTGTGGGGGGAATGGTTCTTCATGACAACTCTATTGCAGAGATGAAAACAGGTGAAGGAAAAACACTTGTCGCAACCCTTGCTGTCATCCTCAATGCCATGGTAGGTAAAGGTGTACATATTGTTACCGTCAATGATTACCTTGCAAAAAGAGATTCGGAAGAGATGGGTGTACTCTATAACTTTTTAGGTTACTCTGTAGGTTGTTTAACAGATGAAATATATGACGAAGTGACTAAAAAAGCACAATATGACTGTGACATCACCTATGGAACAAACAACGAATATGGGTTTGATTACTTACGTGACAACATGAAAACCAATGCCCTTGAAAAAGTTCAACGTGAACATTTCTATGCCATTGTCGATGAAGTGGATTCAATTTTAATTGATGAAGCGAGAACACCACTAATTATCTCAGGACCTGTTCAACGGGATGAAGACCATTATGAAGCAGCCAATAAGATTGCTTTACAGATGGAAAAAGGTGAAAAAGCAGAACTTAAAGCAGGTGAAGATGAACCTGTCTATGAATTTGATTTCTATGTAGATGAAAAAAACAAACAAGTGATTATGACAGAAAGAGGGCTAGAAAAAGCTCAAGAACTTTTTGAAGTAGACAACTTGTACTCTCTTGAAAATGCTTCTCTCTCTCACCACTTAGACCAAGCGATGAAAGCTCAATACATTTTTGTTAAAGATGTAGATTATGTTTCTCAAAATGGTGAAATCATCATTGTAGATGAGTTTACAGGTCGTTTAAGTGAAGGTCGTCGTTTCTCAGAGGGATTACACCAAGCGATAGAAGCGAAAGAGGGTGTTGAGGTTAAAGATGAGTCTCAAACCTTGGCGGAAATCACTTACCAAAACTATTTCCGTCTCTATAAAAAATTAGCAGGGATGACAGGGACAGCACAAACAGAAGCAACTGAGTTTGCAGAGATTTATAACTTAGAGGTTATCTCTATCCCTACCAATGTACCCATTGCTAGAGATGACATGAATGACCTTATCTATAACACGGAGAGAGAAAAACTTGATGCCGTTGCTCGAAAAGTCCAAGAGCTTCATGAAAAAGGTCAACCTATACTTATTGGTACTGCGTCTATTGAAAAATCTGAGCTGGTTCATGAAAGACTCAAAGCTGCAAAAATTCCTCACAACACACTGAATGCTAAAAACCATGCCAACGAAGCAGAGATTATTATGCAAGCAGGTAAAAGAGGGGCTGTAACCGTTGCAACCAACATGGCAGGACGGGGTGTAGATATTAAACTCACCGATGAGATTAAAGAGCTGGGTGGTCTTTATATTTTGGGGACAGAGAGACACGAGAGTCGTCGTATAGATAACCAATTACGTGGTCGTTCTGGTCGTCAAGGTGATGCAGGTGCTTCTCAATTCTATCTCTCTTTAGATGATAACTTACTAAGAATTTTTGGTGGAGAGAAAATCCGTAACATCATGAACAAATTGGGTGTTGAAGAGGGTGAATATATTGATTCTAAAATTGTAACCCGTTCGGTAGAGAAAGCTCAAACAAAAGTTGAAAACATGCACTACGAATCACGTAAACATATCTTAGAATACGATGATATTGCAAATGAGCAAAGAAAAGTTATCTATAACTTTAGAAATCAACTTCTTGATAAGAATTTTGATATTGATACAAAAATCAAAGAAAATAGACTGGAGTATGTTGACCATATCCTTTCAGAATCAGACATATTTGATGGAGCATCACAAGAAGATTTCAACCTAGAAAAACTTGAAAATATCCTTAAAGAAGATATTCATATAGCGATTGAAGGTGAAGTATTTAATAACAAAGATTATGATGAACTACATGAGATTCTTTTAGAGCTTCTTACTGAAAGTTATGAAGCAAAAATGGATCCGTTGACTCCTGAACAAAGAAGTGAAGTTCAACGTATACTTTACCTACAAGTTCTTGATCCTCAGTGGCGTAACCACCTCTACGAGATGGATGTTATGAAAACAGGTATTGGACTCAGAGGATACAACCAAAAAGACCCATTAACTGAGTATAAAAAAGACAGCTATAACCTCTTTATGAACTTGATTCAACGTATTAAATTTGAAGCGATAAAAGTACTTCAAGTGGTACAGTTTAATTTTGAAGACCCAGCTGTCGAAGAAGCTAAAATGGAAGCGATGAGACAAGAACTTGAAGCTGACTTAGCAAAAATACAAACCAATGAAGATGAGATTGTTGAAGCTGACTTTGAAGAGGGTGAAGCAGCAATTATTGGTAAAAAACCAAAAAGAAATGACCCTTGTCCTTGTGGCTCAGGAGAAAAGTACAAAAACTGTTGTGGAAAAAGTGGACCTAAAAAAGGGCCTCTTGCCTAATGTCTCTCCCTATCAACAATAAATTTGTAAATAAGATAATTAAACACTATCTTAAATACGATAAAGATAATCCTTTTATCTTTATCTCCTCTTTTATGGCTTTTTTAAGTGTTGCCATTGGAATCGCCGTACTCATGATAGCCATGGGGATGATGAATGGGACAGAAAATGAGTTTAAAAAACGCCTTTTTCAAATGGACTATCCCTTAACTCTTGTTCCCCTAAGTCATAATATTATAAGCGATGAATTAACTTCTGAACTCACAAAAGAGTTCCCTACTATAAAATTTAGCCCTTACTATACTACTCAAGTGATTACAAAAAGTGGTTCAAATATCAAAGGTTCTATGCTTTATGGGGTTAACTTTACAAAAGAGGAAAAACTCAATAAAATCTTCAATAAAGCCTATACCAATTCACTCCATAGAAAAAATAAATTTAAAATAATTGCAGGGAAAAAGCTTGTTGAAGAGATGTTTATAAAAAAAGGGCAAAAGCTCACCCTTTACTTTTCTGAAATGCAAGCTGTTGGTTTTGGAAGTATGCCTTTACAAAAACGTTTTGTTGTTGATGGTACATATAGCTCTGGCTTATCTACTTATGATGACTTTATTATCTATACCACACATGAAGCCTTTCATAAAATACTAAAACGTCCTGTGGGTATCTATGATGGAATACATATTTTTTCAAATAATGCGATGGAAGATGCAAAAACTATTAATGCTTTTCTTAAACTAAAAGGGTATGAAAATAAAACCCGTATTATTGGCTGGTGGGAACAACATGGTTCTTTTTTTGCAGCCATGGAGATGGAGAAAAAAGCCCTATTCCTAGCTTTATTACTCATTATTATTGTCGCATCATTGAACATTATCTCTTCTTTACTTATGACGGTGATGAGTAGACGTTCAGAAATTGCACTTATGAGAACACTCGGTGCAACCAATACTGAAATCAAAAGTATTTTCTTTAAACTTGGAGCTATCATCGGTGTTGGGGGTATTATTGCTGGAACTATTTTAGGCTTTTTCTCCATCTGGTTATTGACCACTTTTGATATTATTACTGTGGCGGAAGATGTTTATGGATTTTCAAAACTCCCTATTGACTTAACTGTAATAGATTTTATATCTATTATCATAGGTACTGTAATTATCGTACTAATATCTTCCCGTTATCCAGCTAAAAAAGCTGCCTCAACTGACCCTTTAACTGTTTTAAGAAACGAATAGTTTTTGGGGGGGCTTATAGATTCAACCACTTCCCTTTTCAAGTTTGAGTGAGAAGTGTTGATTCTATAGACTTTTTTAAATAAACCAAAGCATCCTCTTTAGTAAAAAACTTCCCTTCCAATTGTGCTTCATAATTTTCATCTAATATCTTTTTAAATTCAGGGGAAGGGTTCAAACCAAGCTGAATAAGGTCTTTACCTTGTATCAAAGCTTTGGGTGCTTTATTATAAACATCAAGCTCTTTTGCTTTAGCCAACAACCAGTCACCCCCTTCATAAATACCAGAGAGTGAAGCCTCAGTTGTCCGTCCTAAAAAATCAGCTCTTGCTACCGTTACCAACTCTTCTATATTAACCTTTGTCGAAAGTCTTCGTATGGTAGCATTTTTTGCCCCTGATCGAAAATAGATAGAGGGTGCTAAATGGTGTTCAACCAACGGTAAAATTGACTTAATAAAATCATGTTCATCAGTTAAACGGTATAAAAAACTCTCTGTAGGTTTAAGTCCTGCTTTTTCATGACCTATCGCGGAGATTCTATCTGGTTTAATTTGTGTATGTGTTGCCTTACCTAAGTCATGACAAAGTACGCCAAACATCATCTTTAAGTCATGCTTCTCCTCACCTGTTTTTAACTTGACCATCTCATCTACACACATCAAAGTATGTACCCAAACATCACCTTCTGGATGCCAAACCTTAGACTGAGGTACATCAAAGATAGCAAACAGTTCAGGGTAATACCTCTCTATAATCCCTAACTCCCTCATCAATTTAAATCCTATAGAAGGTTTGGGTGATTTTAAAAGTAGTTTTTTAAACTCTACATAAATACGTTCTTTGGCTAACTCATCTAACATCCCCTCCTCTACCATTTTTTTACAAAGTCTAAAGGTTGTTTCATCTAAGTTATAACCAAATCGAGCAGAAAACTGTATCGCTCTATAAACACGTAAAGGGTCTTCTGTAAAAGTATCGTCTGATATATGTCGTAAAACATTCTCTTCTCTATCTTTTTTTGCATTATAAGGGTCAATAAACTCCCCTTTTTCAATATTATACCCCATTGCATTAATAGTAAAGTCTCGACGTAACGAAGCCTTTTTAAAACTCATCGCTCCATCACACTTTATATCAAAACCTTGATGTCCTAAAGATACCTTTTTTTCTGTACGTGGAAAAGAGAAGTCATACTCCTCCCCCTCATAAACAAACTTTAAAACACCAAAACTTTTTCCAACCAAGTTTACCGAGCCATATTGAAGCAATATCTCCTCTAACTCTTCTAGTTTTTCTAAACCATAGACCTCTACATCATAATCTTTTATGGGGAGTTCTAAAAAGTGATCACGCACTGAACCACCTACAACAATGGCTTGGGCATCTCTCTCTTGTAACGCATCTGATATCTCTTTAATTATTTTTGGTATTTTCATAAAATAATTATACTCAATTCTACTTATACTACTATAGTATGCTATACTATAATAAGTTTTAGTAAACTAAATAATAAGGAAAACTTATGAAAAAACTTTTTATCTCAACACTACTGATTGCTTCATCTGTCATGGTGGTCTATGCTCAAGACCAAAACCAAAGTAATATTGACCAGAATAGTACTCAAGAACATAATGTCACAAAACAGGTAGTAACTGCTGATACAAATAGTAGTCAGTCTAATGCTCAACTAGAATTAGAGAAACAAATGGAAAGAGAAAAGAAGTATGCCAAAGAGCAAAGGTTTTACCAAGGAAGTGAATATGACTTAAGTAGTTTTGAGGTGAATAAAAATTCTCTTGACTCTATCCCTTTAATTGAACCCGATTATGATTTTGATATGGATGATGTTTATGATTAAGTAAAAGAGTTTTCTTTTACTTATTACAGGCTATCCCAGAGCCATCCAAACAAAATTCCTCTTTACATTCTGCACCCTCATAATCACTACAACATTTACAAATCTCTGCTTCTACTAGTTTTTCATCTTTTTCTACATAAGTTGAAAACTTATCTTTAAAAAGTGAAAAAACAAATGTTCCAAACTTTTTATCGGACTCATCACTATTTTGATGCATCGCTTCAAGAGAGTGTAAATGGGGTCGTACTTTATCGTTCACCTCATCTCTAATTTCTCCCATTAAAGGGTGTATCTCTTTAACAGGCTTTGAAGAAGAGCTAAAAATATTGATAATAATTTTAATAATATTAAAAAAAAGTATTATCCCAATAAGTATAAAAACGCCAATTACAACAATATTATCCATGATTTCCATGACTAGCCACCTTTTTTTCTATTTTTTTAGTACTTACTTTTGGTTTTTTTAATTTAATTTTTCCCTTAAATTGTTCACCAAAGTAACCTTCATTTGCCATCCATTTATATATCTCAGCAGCGATAGGACCTGCTGTACTACCACCATGTCCACCATGTTCAACCAAAATGCTTACCACATATTTCGGATTTTTATAGGGTGCATAAGTGGTCAACCAAGCATGTGAACGACTGTAATACTCCATCTCATGCTCTTTCATCCGTCTCTTCTCTCCTTGGGGGATAGAGACAACTTGAGATGTACCTGTTTTACCTGCAACAACAATAGGTAATTTAGACATGGTTCTTCTAGCTGTTCCATGTGCAGAGTTACAAACATCAAACATACCTGAACGGATGATGTTTAAATGTTTATTATTCACCTCTATATATTTATACTCAGGAAGTACTTCTTTACCCACTATTTTATGTGCAAAATGGGGGGTTGGTAATTTTTTTGTCGCTAGAAATGCCGTATAACGAGCTATCTGTAAGGGTGTCACTAAATCATACCCCTGTCCAATAGAGGAAATAACTGTCTCACCCTTATACCATGGTTGTTTATAACGTTTCATTTTCCATACTTTATCAGGAATGATTCCCCTTTTTTCTCTAGGTAAGTCAACCCCTGTTTTTTCACCAAAACCCATGGCATGTAGATGTTTTGACATAGAATTAATACCTGTTTGTAAACTCTTATTATAAAAGTAAACATCACAACTCTCTCGAATCGCTTTACGTAATCCCACTGTACCATGTCCATGTTTAGACCAACATCTAAACTTATGTTTCGCCTTTCCCATGGTAATAAAACCTCTACAGTGTTCTGTTTTCTCTAAAGAAGTACCTGAATTTGAAAATGAAAGTGCCATACCCATTTTTATGGCTGAGCCAGGGGGATAAGCGCCTGAAACTATTTTATTGGTAAAAGGGTGATTAAAATCAGAGGTTAGAGCTTTCCACGCTTTTGTGGAGATACCTCCCACAAATAAATTTGGATCATACGAAGGGTAAGATACTGCACCTAAGATATCTCCATTAACATGCATCACAACAGCCACACCAGCTTGGTCAACAAAAAGTTCATTGATTTTTTTCTGTAACTCTAAATCAAGATTTAAAATAAGATTTTGATCCTCTATAGGCTCTTTTTTTTCAATCTGTGCAACTTCTCTGTTGGTTGCACTTACTTTCACCATTCTATATCCCAATTGCCCTTGAAGCACTTTGTTATACTGTCTCTCTAAGCCTGTTTTTCCAACCACACCCACTGTTTCGACCACACCGACAAGGCTTCCATTATCTTTCTTTTCTATGGCATTGGCTTCTCTGTCTTTTTTATTTTGTTTCTTATTTGAACGCCCAACATACCCAATAACATGGGTTGCCATACTACCAGCTGGATAAAGTCGTTTTGTCTCAGACTCAATTTCTAAAAGTTTATTAATACTTAATTTAGGGTAAGCCCCAATCATATCATCATAACCAATAAAATCAACAATAGGGATAAACCTATGGTTGTAAGGGGAATCTTTTTTATAATACTTTTTCAAAAGCTTTGTTTTATTTAAATCAGGAAACTCTTTAACTATGCTATTTATAGTTTTTTCTAGTTTTTCACTTTTTCTTTTAAGATGGGGGGAGAGTTTGATAGAGAAACCTATATCATTAACAGCCAATAACTTTCCATTTCTATCCAAAATTTCACCACGAACAGGTTTAATAAAATATTTTCTTGTAATATTAATTTGAGCTAGATTTTCATAATAATAATTTGACTTAATACTAATCTGATAGATACGAGAGACCAACATAATCCAAAAAAGTACAAAAATACTAATAATAACAACGAATCTCATAAAAACAACCCTATAACAATATCAACAACAATATAATAAACCAATAACATATCACCAATGACGGTACTGGTATTAAACATAAAATCATAAAGAAATAAACTTATATAATAAGAGAAATCTATCAGTACCATCAATACAAAAAGTAAACAAACATGACAACGAATTAAAAGTTTTAAACTTGAATATAAAAAAATATAAATCATAACAATCACAAATATAGAGAGGAGCATCGGTAGGGTTAAATTTAAATCCAAATTAAATAGATACAACATTGCACTTAAAGCAAGAAATTTATTTTTACTCATATTTGTAATAACAACATAGCCAACAAAACCTATAAGAGGTGGAAGCATGGTATACATAGAAACCAAAACAGGATAGAGAAATACAAATACAAATACAGAAAATTTTTGGATAAAGGTTAACTTATTATTTTCAAAACTATTATAACTGCCCATACAATCTAGCCTATCAATTTATAAACCAATGAAATTTCATTACATACAGGGAAATGAATACACTTAATACAATCAGCCCAAATTTTATGTTCAGGAATGCTCTCTTTTGGAATCTCTATAAAATTCATTTTTTTAAAAAAATTAGGAAGATAAGTTAAAACAAGAACCTCTTCACTCACATAAAGCTCTTTTGCTTCATTTAAAGCAAACTCCACAATCTTTTTTCCTATTTTTTTTCCTCTATATTCACTTGAAACAATCAATGAACGGATTTCAGCTAAACGTGGAGAGTGTATATGTAAGGCTGCATACCCTACAAGTTGGTCGTTATATTTAGCCAATATATAAGAGCGTATATTTGTAGAAACTTCATCTTCATTACGCTCCAATATCACTCCATCTTTTACCTCTGCTATAACCATCTCTTGCATGGCTGGGATATCGGAAAGAGTTGCCTTGACTAATTTGACCATTCAGTTACCCCAAAAATATGTTCAAATATTTTTTGATGAACACGATCATACCCTACTCTTTTTGAGTTAGAGATAGTGATACAATCAGGAAAAGCTTTTTTTAAGGCTCTTTTCTCTTTCATATTTAGCTTATCAATTTTCGTAAATACATCCAAATAAAGTTGATCTCCACGGATAAACTCTTTGACATACTTATGGACATCTTGGTCTATTTGAGCATTTGGATGTCGTGCATCCCGTAGATGAATAAAAACACGAATAGAGACACGATGTTTAATAAATTCAACCAAGTTTTTCTGCCATGCCCCTTTTAAATCTTTTGAAACTTTTGCATAGCCAAACCCTGGTAAATCCACAAAACGGATGTTCCAATCTTGTTCATCATATTTATAACGTATGTTAAAAAAATTAATCAACTGTGTTTTTCCAGGGGTAGCTGAACTTTTTGCTAAGTTTTTACGTGAGGTGAGTCCATTGATAGTAGAACTTTTACCCACATTTGAACGTCCTAAAAAAACCACCTCACTGACGGTATCTTCTACACTGTCACCTAAAGCTTGTGCAGATTTCATAAACTCTGCATCTACTAATCTTGGTGTTGCCATTATTGTCTGTCCTCTATTTCAAATCTAAAATGTACTGGTTTATTATCATTACCTTTAATATCGGCTAAACCTGTTTTTAAATCCAGTATAATTGTTTCTGCTTTAATGGTTCTGTTATTGGTTAAATCTTGAAGTATAACATCTCCATAAAAAAAGTAATTGGAACTCATCGGTGCATAGACAACCCTATTGGCTTGACCCATATAATGGATATCTTTCTCTATTAAATCAAAGTCAACACCTCCAGAGGCTTCATACTTTGTTGCTTTCCGTTTGTTGTTAAAGAAAACTTTTATTTTTTCTGCTGAAAACTCGTTTGCCCCTTGTTTAATCTGAGCATTACCCTCGAAAAATGCTTCATGATTAATATCATTGGCATAAAAATGGTCGGCTGTGATATCAATCACATCAGCATAACTGTTCAAACCATATAACAACATATAAAATAAAAATAATCTTTTCATAAATAAACCTAACTTTTTTAAACGCTATTATAGCGTGTTTAAAAGGAATGATAAAGATTTTAAATCATAAAAAAATGACAATTTGTCATATTATGCCTCTTCTATTTGATTATACGTTAAAATGGACAAAAATTATCACATTATAGGAATAAAAATGCTTGATTTTACAGAGATAATGGCTCGAATAAAAAAAATTCTTTCAGAAGAGACAGGGGAAAAAGTTTATGACAAAGATATTGCTAAAGCATTGGGCTTTAAAGCTTCATATTATGCTGTTATTAAACGTCGTCACAAAATACCCTATAAAGCCATTGCTCTCTTCGCCGACAAGAATTCTCTCTCTTTAAATTGGATTTTTTTCAATAAATTACTCCCATCAACTCCCCTTAAAGCAAAAATAAATCCAAAACGATATAATACAAAAAAATAAAGGGGAAATAATGACAGCAGATGCAATACTTGTTGAACATATGATGAATCCTAAAAATTATGGAAACATGGAAAATCCAGATGCAACAGGGATGGGTAAAAACCCACAAAATGGTGAAAAGGTCGCCATATACTTAAAAGTGGAACACCAAGATGACCCACTCATTACCGATATAAGTTTTCAAGCCATTGGATGTACCACCACCATTGTTGCAGGTTCTATTGTAACCTCAGAAGCGAGATATATCCATTTTACACGAGCTGAGGAGTTGGTCTCTAGTACTCTAGGGCTTATAGAAACCCAAAGCCCTGAAGATGCAGCCTGTACAGAGATGGTTGCATTGGCTTTAAAAGCAGCATTAGATACCTATACTGAAAAACAAAAAGATCCTGATTTTCCTATGATTTCTTATCATATTACGACAGACTGTACTCCACAAGAAGAACAGAAACCTGAAGAGGAAGCATAATGAAACAACTATTTATCGAAGTACATGAAGCATGGTTAGCAACTCAGTTTGCTGGTTTTATGTCACAAACACAAAGTAGACAAGAGTTATATGAATTTTCAAATATACTCTTCAAACACCTTACCTGGCTAGAAAATGACTTTGTAAAAAACAAAATTACCTATAATTACAACATTAAACAAGTACCCATTCGTGTCACAAAACTCTCTCATATGATTAATAATATTATAGAGAGACTAGATAAAATAGAAACACAACTTTCAAGCTGTCAAGATGAGCATGTTACTTTTAGAATGCAAAGTGATTTAGAATATATGAAATCAGCTCTTTCTAAACTAGACGATGAGAATGTAGAGGAGTGTTTCACGGCAAAAAAAGAGTACCCAAATGTAGAGTTAACAGAAGAAGCCAGAGATGCTTTAACCATCTTTTTATTTGAAGAGAGCTACAAAGAGTATGAACTCATTATGGTCTACAACTATTCAAAAGCAAACAGCAATGATGCTTTTTTAAATAGAATATTCCAGATTCTTATAGACGAGTCATTCTTCCACCTAAGAAGCTTTGGTCAAATGATGGCAGATATGGGGATACTAGGCGTTCCAAGAAGTCTCATGGAAGAGATTTACAAATTTGACGATTTGGAACAGTTCTTAAAAGATGGAATCCAAGAGGAGATAGGAGCAAAAGAGGAGTGTAAAAAATTAGCAGCAGCTGTCAGTGATAGCTCTGAACATTTTGCATCTTTCTTTACCTTTATTAATAACCAAGAGAACTATCATATTGCTCTAATGGAAGAAGCTTTAGAGTATATAAACAATAAATAGTCTATTAATATTCACGTATTAAATGAGTTTTTAATTATTTTTGTTGTAATCTTCCTCCAAGAAAAAGGTACGAGATGATAAAAATTGAAGAGATACCAATGTTTTCAAATCTAGATAAAAAATTTCACAAAGAACTTTGTGACAATATCTATATTCGTCAATTTTCAAAACATAGCATTGTTTTTTATGAGGGTGATTCAAGTGATTACCTTCATATCTTACTAGATGGACAAGTTAGGCTATACAAAACATCACCCAAAGATGTCATGGTTCAACTTCATCGACTGAATCCTCCTGCTATTATTGGAGAATATGCTTGTTTAGAACAGGTGGCCTTTCCTGCTACCTGTGAATTTATCTCAGATAAAGGGACAATAGGGTTACTCCATTTTGAAAAAGTGATGGAGTATCTAAAAGACCCAATATTCTCATTATCATTACTAAAATCTATGACCAATAAGGTGATGATGCTCTCATCTTTGGTTCATAAAGAGACCATTTTATCATCAGAAGCAAAAGTTGCTGATTTACTCTTAAATGAAACAAAAAACTTCAACAAGATGAAAAACAATGAAATTGCATCCATACTCAATATAACCCCCGAAACACTCTCTCGTATTTTAAGTAAACTAAAGAAGCAAAATATCATTAGTAGTGAAAATCATATTATTAAAATATCCAATATTGAAGCTCTTCATATTATTATTGAAAAAAATACCCTTAAATCATGTGTCAATTGTCTTTCTAAAGAGCAACGTTCCTCTTAATTTCAATAACCTTTTTATAGTAGAAAAAGTGCTATAATATCCCCAATTAAATAAGGACACGACTATATGAAAAAACACTACTCATCTGCCATCTCAAATGGTTTTGGAAAATTTGCTTCAAAAAAGTTTCCAAAGCCAATTCAAACTGTTATTAACAATGGATATGTAAAACTAATGGGTCTTGATATGACTGAATTTGAAAAACCAAGTTCATACCCAACACTTAACAAACTCTTCACCAGAGCCTTTACCCAAGCCAAAGAGATAACAAGTGATGACAGCATTATGATTTCACCTGTTGATGCTCTAGTCACCGACTACGGAGAGATAAAAGATGGAAAAGCTTACCAAATAAAAGGGATGGAGTACAACCTAGCCGATATGTTTGGTGAATACCATCAAGAGGTATCTAAAGCTGTAGAGGGTGGTCAATTTGTTAACCTTTACCTCTCACCAAAAGATTACCACCGATACCATACACCTAACAAACTTACCATTAAATCGTTAACACATATTCCAGGAAAACTTTACCCTGTAAACTTTCCACTTTTAAGAAACATGAACAACCTATTTATAGAAAATGAACGTGTTATTATAGAGTGTCAAGAGGCGAACGGACGTACTTTTGTTATGGTTCTTGTGGGTGCTTTAAATGTGGGAAAAATGATTGTTACCTTTGAAGAGAATATCAACTCTAACTCTGACATAAGAGAACCTCAACACTACACTTACGAAAACTTAACTTTAGAAAAAGGTGAACTTTTTGGTTGGTTTGAGATGGGTTCTACCATTTTACTTTTCTCAGAAAAAGATGCCTTTACTCCAGAACTTGCTATTAACCAAAAAGTTAAATTTTCTGAACCTATAGGAAAAATAAACTAGATGAAAAAAGCCATTATTTTTGATATGGATGGAACATTGGTAGACAGTTCTATCACTATTGTCAATGCCATTAACCATGTACGAAAAAACCTTAAACTAGATGCCATGGAGAGAGAACTAATTTTAGAAAAAGTCAATGACCCCCATCTAAACCCTGCTAAGTTTTTTTATGAAGTTTCATCCTTTACTAACCAACATGAAGAATGGTTTGCAGGTTACTATACCGACAATCATGAAAAAGAGTTACAATTATATGATGGGATAGAACAACTACTTAAAAATTTAAAAGAAAAAGGGTATGCTTTGGCTGTTGCAACCAATTCCTACCGTGGATCAACCTTAGAGTCACTTTCCCATTTAAAAGTACTAGAGTATTTTGACAGCATCGCTTGTTATGATGATGTACACAGAGGAAAACCAAGTCCTGAGATGTTAGAAAAAAATTTAAAAGATTTAAATATTTCAGCCAAAGATTCTATTTTTATCGGAGACAGTGAACGAGACCTCTTAGCAAGTGAAGCTATAAATATGGACTACCTTATGGTAAACTGGGGATTTTCAGACTATGAAGATGCCATCCATTCTGTCAAAAAATTAGAAGAAACCATACTGGAATTTTAACATGAACATTTCAAAATCAACACTTACCGACGGAACAGCTGTCACCTTAATGGGTATAGGTGCTAACCTACCTACCCCCTATTCTACCCCTGTTCTTTTTACAGGTTTATTTGCCTTTTCAGGGGCTGTTACCAATCAACTCGCCATTCACATGCTCTTTAACAAAGTTCCCCTACTCTACGGCTCAGGGGTGATAGAAAAAAACTTTGACACCTTCAAAGGTTCTATAAAAGAGATGATAATGAAACAGTTTTTTAACAAAGAGCAGTTAACAGAATTTTTTCAAGGTGAAGAGAAAAAAATAGACCTAGCACCCCTAGTTGAGTCAGCTGATTTCTCCCCTGCGTTTGAAGCACTTAAACAAAGTGTGATGGAATCAAAATTGGGAGATATGCTAAACCTTTTTGGTGGAGAGAAGGCTTTAGACCCACTTAAAGAACCTTTTGCAAGAAAGCTTCAATCAGCTGTTGTAGGGATTGTTAGTTCTGATACCTTTAAAGTACAAATGAATCATCATTTAGAAAGTTCATCACTTCATGAAGATATATTGAGCACAGTTGATGACCTCATTACCAAACGTCTAAATGACCTAACCCCTAAAATGGTTAACGATTTGGTGCATGAACTGATTCATACCCATTTAGGATGGTTAGTTGTTTGGGGTGGAGTGTTTGGTGGATTGATAGGATTAATCTCTTCATTTTTTGTTTAAGAGTTTAGTTTCTTTCTTCTCTTTTACAAAAAATACGTATTAATATTGCAAAATTATAATATTTTAAAACATAAAATAAAATAAAATGTTTTTTTACTCTTTTTTATCGACTTTTACTTTAAATAAATGGTTTAAAACATCTAAATTCTATAGATATAGATGATATACTTTCAACTGTTGATAACTTAATCATACAAAAGACTAACTAATCTAATCCCAAAAATAATAGATAACTTAATGGCAAAACTCATATGCCCATTTAGGATAGTTAATTATTTAGGGTGGTATAAATAAAGAATTTATGGGCTTCACTTCTTCACTTCTTCACTTATACATTAAGGTTTATAAAAAAGGAAAATAACAATGAAAATAATCTACTATATAACATTTATCGTAGTGTTTTTAACAACTCAAAGTTTTGGAACAGGTCTAATTGCGAATGCTGGTTCAAATAAAACTTTAAATATTACGCCATCAAACAAAGCAATTCATCTTGATGCAAGTAAAACAACTTCCGATACAAAAATTGTAAGTTACAAATGGTATGAGGGAAACCATTATATTGGGTCAGGTATCTCCCGATGGTATTCACTGTCTGAAAATGGAAAACATACCATTACTTTAAGAGTAATAGACAATACAAACAATAGCTCTGAAGACAATATGACTGTTATCGTTAAAAATGGGTCAACTCCTTCTGAAAATATATTAATTGCAGATGCAGGTGAAAATAGAACCATCGACATCACTTCAGCAAATAAAACGATTCAACTTGATGGAAGTGGAAGCAGTTCAAATAGAAAAATTGTAAGTTATAAATGGTATATCGAAAATCATTTTATTGATTCAGGAATATCCTGTTCATATTTATTTTCTAAAAAAGGAACATATAAGATTACTTTGAAAGTTACAGATAATCAAGGTATGATAGCTGAAGACAATATTATTATTACAGTTATAAAAAAAATAATTTTAAGTGATAAGTTAACTGCTGATGCTGGTTCAAATAAAACCTTAAATATTACACCCTCAAACAAAGCTATACATCTGGATGGAAGTGGAAGCGGTTCATTAAATACAAAAATCATCAGTTATAAATGGTATGAAGGAAACCATTATATTGGATCAGGTATCTCCCGATGGTATTCACTGTCTGAAAATGGAAAACATACCATTACGTTAAAAGTGAGAGACAATACAAATAATACATCCGAAGATAATGTGACCGTTATCGTTAAAAATGGAACAACTCCTTCTGAAAATATATTAATTGCAGATGCAGGTGAAAATAGAACCATAGAGATTACTTCTACAAATAAAAAAGTTCACCTTGATGGAAGTGGTAGTAGTTCATCCAATACAAAAATTGTCAACTATAAATGGTTTGAGGGAAACCATTATATTGGAGCAGGTATCTCACAATGGTATCCACTATCAAAAAATGGTGAGCATAATATTACATTAAAAGTTACAGATAATAAAGGGGCTATTGCCAAAGACAGTATAATTGTTACTGTTATAATTAAGAAAGGAACAAACAAGATAACTCAATTCAACAAAGAGTATGATGAGATGATGTTACTCTCCGATATGCCGAGACAAGAAACTTTCTGGGGATTTCAAGAAATCAATATTACAGATGCGATAGAGCATAATATTTCATCTTTTAGTGAATATCAAGATTTATTGAAAAAAAATAATGATTCAACATGGAAAGATCATAAAACTCATATTATAAATTTTGCTGAAGGAGAGTATATAATTCCTAAAGAAAATTTTATATATGTTGGAACATATGCTGTATTATATGTCCCTTCACAAACAATTATTCAAGGTGCAGGGATTGGAAAAACAAAATTTATAGCAAGAAGCGAAAATATAGAAAAATCATTATTCAATATTGAAAATTCAAGTGATGTTGTATTGAGAAATTTCAGTTTCTATAATGAAACAACCGATAATAAATGGAAACTTCTCCGAGCCACAACAGGTCAAGGTAAAACTCAAGAAAATTTTTTATTTGAAAATATTGAATTTGATGATAGCTTTGGTGCAATTGGACAATCAAATCAAAAAGATTCTTCACTTGATAATACCTATAATTTTATAACACTAAGAGGTTTGAGAAAAAGAATCAATAATACAACCAATAGAATTCAAAGAAATGATAATATTAATACACCAATACCAAATAGTTATCAATTTAGAACCCTAAATAATAAAAACATAACATTGGCTGGGCAACTAGGAATAAGAACTGGAAATAGTGTCATTATCCATGATTGTATTCTAGGTGATAATATCTCTGCTACACTAGATATTTATGCTAATTATGTAGAAATTGTTGGTGTAAAATTTATAAATCCTTTACATGACCATTCAATTAAAAGTCCAAAAGGAAACCACCTATATATACATGATTCAACTTTTGAATTAACTTATGATAAAAAAATAATACAAGGATTAGGATATTGGAATCCTACTTTTTTTACACATGAAATGATAGATAAAGATACAATTTCATTTAGAAAAAATTATCATTTTAAAAACTTAAAGTTCAAAAGAAGTTATAAGTCTATTAAAGTAGAAGATATCAATGGTGTAGAGAGAACCTTTGTAGAATCTGAACCTTTTACTATTTATGATGAACATAAAAAAAGAAGAAACAATGTATCTGGAGATATGGTTTGGGAAAATATCTCTTTTGAAGGGTATAGTCCTGAACATCAAATAGTAGGTTATCCAAACGTACAAACAAGTGAAGGATATAAGGCATTAAATTATACCTCTCATATTGCAAAAACAGCACAAATAAAAGCAGGGAATAATAATTCACATGGTACTTATAGTGTTGATATTATAAAAAAGGAAGGTAGCACACAAGAAGATATTGAGGGTGTATACTCTTGGGGTCAAAAGAATAATGGAACAATAGATTATCCACGGGACAATAGACTTTTTGCTGGATCAAAAAATGAAGCCAACAATAAACCTTACATAAAAATGTACTTTTCTACACTAAAAGATACTTATAACAATAAGTTGAAACCATAAAGTACAAGTTTAGTTCTTCAATATAAGAAAAAACCTCTCCATCTATGGAGAGATTCTTTAATAATATTTTACTTATATGACCAATACAAATGATACCCAGCAATAAGTCCTCTATTTTTTAGTTTATTGAGTAACTGAGTTGCTTTCTTCTCTTTTGCAGGAAGATAAGACTTCACTTTATAAAAAGTATCATAACTAAGAACATATGAGAAAGCAAGGTATTTTTTTAGCTCTTTTTCATAAGTTTTAGCTTCATCTAATGTACTAAAACGTCCCAATTCTACAGGTACATTTGTTTCCTCTTTGCTAATGAGAGAATAGTTATAAAGGATAATTTCCCCTTTAGATAAAGGCAATAGTTTTTTAACCTTGGGGGACTTATGTATTACAGGGGTAGAAGAGAGTCCAACAGCAGGAACAGAGATAACTTCTATATGCACAGGAGCAACCCCCTGCTTTTTTGTACCTAAATAAGTCGCTGCACCTTTTGATAAATCCAACTCCCTGTTTGACCAAAAAGGTCCTCTGTCATCTATTTTAACCTCTAAAGATTTACCATTAGCAGGATTGGTAACTTTTAAAACTGTACCTAAAGGATAGGTTTTATGAGCAGCTGTATACCCATTCATATCATAAATATTTCCAAGAGCCGTTTGTTTTCCATGAAAGTACTCACCATACCAACTGGCACGAATATCTTTACTCTCTCCAATTGAAACCTTATGAGGATAATAAGTAATATTTTTAACAGTATAAGGATAAAGGGAAGCCTTAATTCTTGCATTTTCATTAACTTTTGCTGATGATACTATTACTGTCAATAGTAAAAAGAATACTATTTTCAACACTATAGATTAATCAATTTCATAGGATTTATATGCTTGTTGTTTTTAGTCACTTCGAACATTAAGGTGTTGTCTACTTTTCCTATAACTGTACCCTTAGAAAGTTTTTTTCCAACATATACACCAGGAGCTAAACGGGAAAGTTTAGCATAAATAGTATGCATCCCTTTAGCATGTTCAACAATAACAACCTGACCCAACATACCACCACTATTTTCAGCAAAAACAATTTTACCAGCCAAAACACTTTTTACTTTTGAACCACTATGAGGTGCTTTCAAGGTGATGGATTTATTAAAGATTTTAAACTTATAGATAGGGTCTATATAAGTACCAAATTTTTTAATAAGTCGTGCACCTTTTAATGGAGAAATGGTTTTTTTCCCTCTATACTTTGTAATCTTTGTTGGTACAGATCGCACAGGAGAATGCACTTGACTTTTCGTTACATGAACCGTTTCAACGGTTTCAACAGCTTCAATATTTTGTATTTCTCTTGCATCAGCTATACGTTGTTGTTCAGCCTTAAGTTGTAATCTAACAGCTTCCTCTTCATTGTATTTAACAATTTTTAGCCTTGATAGTTTTTTTTCTAAACTCTCTCTACTCGCTCTAATTCTATAAAAACGTTTTTTATAAATCGCTTTATCCCTTGCCAAATTTTTAACAATTTTATCTTGTTGCTTTTTCTTCTTCTCATAATCTTTACGTTGGGTAGCATAAGCATCAATAGATTTTTTTATATTTAACTTCTTAATATTTAAATTTGCTTTCTTTCTTTTCAATGTGAGAATATCTTTTTTAAGTGCCTCAATATTAGCATTATTACTTTTTGCATATACTTCATAAACCTCTTTCATCATCACCGATTCAGAGGTTGGCTGATCTAACTCATCAAGAGCCAATGCCATAGAAAAATTTTTAGAAACTAAATCAACAAAATTTTTCTGTTTTTTATCTATTACATTAGAAACTATTGACAAATTTTTATTAATCAACTCATCTTTCTTTTTTAAAGCATCATATGTTGCCTGATTTTTTTTAATCTTATTTTCTAACTTAATTAGCTTCTTATGTAGTACTTTTTGCTCTTTCTTTGCTTTAATGATTTTTTTAGCCACAGAAGACAACTGTTTATCCATTTTTTTATATTCAATTTTTTTTGCAGTTAATTGTCTTTTATTTTTTTTTATTTTATTGTCTACTGAAGTAGCCGAAAGTAACGTAAAAGTTAAAAACAGAGCTAATAAAATTTTCATCTACTCCTCCTTAACATTAATAACCACTAGAAATACAGCTATCATAACCACAACAACAGAAGCGATAAGAAGTATAAAAAAATCAGAAAAAGCAAATATAGCATCTACATTTTCTTTTAATATATCCATATTACTATTACGCACCCACATATTTTGTAAAGCCATAAAAATAGCAGAGGTTATAATCGCTGATATCACAGCATCAAGCAATGCCATATTTATAAGTACTTTAGATCTTAAAAATAGTGAAGCACCAAAAATTTCCATAACTTTCATACGTTGTGAATGTAAAAAATTCCAAACTTCCATCTGTTTAACAATAAGAAAAAAACCTATTATAGCCATAAAAAAAATAAATGTTTGAAATGAATATTTTATAAAAGAAAAAAGCTCATATTTTGATTGGTAGGTAGAGTGAAATGTTTCAATACGTGTAATCATTTTACTCTTCAATAAATTGTTCTTAACCTCTTCTAAGGCTGAAATAGTTAAATAACTATCTAATTTTACAGAATAAAAATTGGGCAAAGTAATTTTTATATCATTATGTGCAGAATCTTTAACATTATTGTTTATTTTTCTTAAAATTTTTGATTTTTCTAGCTCTTCCACTTGTTCAACATGTTCATCCCAAGAGCGAAAATCATCTATACCCATTTGATCTTTAGAAACAACCATCATGCTATAACCATTCTTTAAACTTTTTTCAAAAGTATCTGTTGTTCGGTCAAATACCATAAAAAATTCTAAACCAAGTAAAATTGCAACCAGTGGGAAAATAAGTGATATATGTCTTTTAATGAACTTCATAAACACTCCCACTATCATCAATATTAAAATGTCTATAAGGGATATTAAATACCATTGGTATTCTATGTGTTACAACCACAACAGTCGTATCGAGCTGATGACAAGCATTTTCCATAAGATCCCAAATAACATTTGAGGAGTAATCATCAAGGTTACCTGTTGGTTCGTCTGCTAAAATTAAAAATGGATTTTTTGCTAAAGCACGAGCAACACCAACTCTTTGTTGCTCTCCACCTGAAAGTTCCAAAGGATATTTCTCCTCTTTTCCACTCAATTTTACATGGTGAAGCAAACGTTTTGCCTGAGTTGATTGAACCTCTGATGAATAACCTGAAATCCATAAAGGTAAGACCACATTTTTTTCAACTGTCCACTCATTAATAAGCTTATAATCTTGAAATACTATCCCTAAGTGACTTCGCAATTCTTGTAATTTTGCTTTCTTAATATCTATCATATCAAGACCTCCAATAACAAGTTTCCCTTGGCTTGGTTTTAAATTTCCATAAAATGACTTAAGTAGTGTTGATTTTCCACTACCACTAGGTCCTGTAATAAAAACAAAATCACCTTTTTTAATGGTAAATGTAGCATTTTTTATAATCTCATCATCGCTACCATATGCAAGTGTTAAATTATTTGCCGATATAACATTAGACATTTAAATACTCCATAATTTTATAGTGTGTTTTAGAATTTGTAACGGTTTTGACAGGATTATCATGAAAATAATAGGTTTCTGATTTATCCATATAGATAAACTTATGTTCAGGTCTATCAAAACTTCCAAAAGCCAATTTTATTAAAATTGATTCATCATCTATTTTAAAAAGTCGTTCAAAATGGATAAATGCACCTTCAAAAAGCAAAGGTTTATATGATATTTTATCTAAAAGTTCTTTTTTATAAGAGATATCTTTAAAAGAAAAATTAAAATCCAATACTCTCTTTTCTGACTCCTCTAACGATGTAACATAAACATCGTAAATATCTTTTTCCTGTTTCAACCATCTCGCTTCATACTTACTCGTCACTTCTAAAGCTTCATTTTTACGTACTTCTACAGCTGTCTTAGAAACTTTATCACCTAAAAAAGTATCTAAAGCGTACCAAAAATATTTATAACTGTCTGTTCTCAGTTCTAATCGACCACCTTTTTTAAGTACCCTCATAGATTCTTCTAAAAAAGAAGATGAAATCACCCGTCTATGGGGCTTTTTATCCCATGGTACAGGGAAATGTACAAAAATTTCATGACATAAATTAGAAGGTATGGTCTCTAAAAGCAATCGTGCATCATAGTTTACCACCCATATATTTTTTAAATCCAATAGTTCAATTTGCTTTAAAACTTGTAAAGCTGAAGGGGTATGAATTTCAATCCCTATAAAAAGTCTATCTGGATTTTTTTGAGCCTGATACAAAAGATGTTTACCTGATCCAAATCCCACCTCGATAGAGACACTTTCAAAAGGGTACTCTATATTATCAAAATCTTCTATATTTTTCTCATACTCATTCGAGAGTACCACTTTATTTGGATGGATGGTTATATTTGACTGAAGCACCTCTAAATCAAAACCTAGAGACAAATCTTCAATCGCTTTTTTGAGTAAATTTACCTTTAACGGTCTGGTCACTTTATCATACTTAAGTAACCAAGATTTTTCACTTTTCTTTAGGTGTAAAAGAAATGATTCATTTTCAAGATTTACAGCAATCAATTCATCATCAGAAAATGAGTCCTGTGCAGTAAACAGCACTTTTGTTGTTCCATATACTCCCTCTTTTATCATAGAAGTATCAAATTTTTTAACAGTAATATGTGGCATCTACACTCTTATCTTGTACGTATAACAATTGATTTACTAGGTCGAGAAATACTGTCATCAAAACCAACAGCGATAACTCTATAAGTATAAGTATTATTAGGTGCAACATAGGTATCAATATATTCTGACATCATCCTATTTTTTATAGAAGCTATCCATTTCCATTGTCCATTATTAATACTTTTCTCTATTTTATACATCTTTACACGTTTATCTATATGGGGTCGCCAAATTAGTTTTATAACATTCTTTGCTCTTTGAAAGCCTTGAAAAAAAGTGATGCCTTCAAATGGAGGTAAAGTTTGAACCTTAATAATTTGACCATGAGGTGACTCAAAGCCCCCTTTAATGGTTGTAAAAGTATAGGTATATTGACTATTTTGTTTAAGTCCACTATCTACATAGTGAGAAGAAAACTTACTTTTAACTGTACCTATTATTTTTAACTCTTTTGTTTGACTATTAACATACTTATTACTATCTGTTCTATAAATATTAATACCATCAACACCTTTTGAAGACAAAGGTTGCCATTCAAATGCAACAGAAGTATTCGATGCAATGGCTTTAACATTGTTAAGCTTTGGTAGTTTTGGGTCTAGTTGATGATTCATCAATGCACTTGGGCTACATCCATTTAGTAATAGTAGTGAAATAGCTATCAATGATATTGGGGTTAAGTTTTTCATCAATCTCTCCTTTGTTAAATTTTTTATCTATAAAATTTCTCATATCGGGGAAAAGAGGAGCGATAAACTCCATTTTTTTGCCTGTTGTAGGATGCAACATATATAGTTTATATGCGTGCAAATATACTCTATTTATTGTATCTTTTTTGCTCTTAAAACCATATAAAGTATCACCAAGTATATGTCTTCCTAAACTCTCCAAATGAACTCTTATTTGATGTGTTCTTCCTGTAAAAAGCTTTACAGCAATGAGTTCTATTTGATTCGGAGTCTCTCCTAATTTATAAAATGCTGATTTGGCTTCTTTTCCATTCTCTCGTATATCCATCTTCAAACGATTATTAGGGTTACGACCTATCGATTTCTCCACTATTCCATTATCTTTTAAAGGATAATCAATCAATGCAAGATAATATCGTCCCATACTTTTATCTTGGAGTTGTTCACTCAGTTTTTGATGGGCTTCATTTGTCTTGGCTATCACCAAAGCACCTGTGGTATTCTTATCAATTCGATGAACAATCCCATGTCTCTCTTCCCCAGATATAGTAGAAAGGGAAACTCCTCTATGAATAAGCCAGTCTACTAAAGTTGCCTCTTTAACTGAGGGTGCAGGATGAACAACCAGTCCAGCTGGTTTGTTAACAACCATCATAACCTCATCTTCATAAAGTATCTCAACATCAAAATCAATAATGGCTGGTTCTTTAGGGACTACTTCTTTAAATCTGTATGAAATAAGCTCTCCAACAAGAAGTTTTTTACCTGTTTTAAATACAATTTTCCCATTAACAGTAACCAAACCCTCTTTTATTAGCTGTTCAACCTGATTTCTACTCTGATTTAACTCTAAGGTTAATACTTTGTCTAAACGTCCAGCTTCTTGAACTTCAAATGATTTTAAATCCATTCTACTCTTTTATTAAATTTTATTTTATCTCAAATTATGCTATAGAATTGTGAACAAAACGTTTATGTTAAAAACCATGAGATAATTTTAGATTTATTATTATAGCTAAATCACTAATGGTTTAAAAACTTAATTTTGATATAATATAATTAACTAATTTAACCACTAGGATTATTTATGAATAAAAAATTATTATTTATAGCTTTTTTATGCTCACTTCTTTCAGCAGAAACAGTTACATCTAAAGAGATGCGTGCACATGATACAAACTATTCAAAAAATTATGAAAACAGTTCAAATAAAGAAACAACTAAAGATAGTGTTATTTCATCTACAGCCGATGCTTCTGCTCAAATCACCATTATGGTAACACTACAAGTTATATCAGAAGTAACTTCAGGAAGAAGTGAAAATAAAGCAACCATAAGTTTTCTTGATAACAATCGAATAGAAATTACTGAAGACATTGCTCAAGGAGAAGGGGAGCATTTAGAAACATTATTAAGCATGATGAAACTAGAGAAAAATGAAAAAAATCTAAAGAAAATACAAAATAATTTTGAAAACCTTATCTATCTTAGCCATAACGATTTTTTAAATAAATTAACAACTTTAATCTAATTTGTTCTAAAAACTGTTCCTATATTTATCATAAATCGAATAGATAGTTCATCATTATTTTCACTTCGAGCTAATAATGATGGATTTAGTTCATAATAAATCCAATCTTTATATAACTGATTCCGATATATTCCATAGAGTTGAGGATAAACAACTGTTATATCTTCATCTCTTATTTCAGTAAACAATGAGACACCCAAAATCACTCGTTTTTTTTCATTATATGGCTTAATTATACTTAAATCATTTACCATTTTCTGGTAATCTTCAGTTGATTTATATCCAAATGTATTTCTAAAAGAGATATAAAAATCTTTTTCTATATACTGTAAAATATCATACCCTATTATATTTTCAATATCACCATCTATATATAAACGAAAACGATTAGAAATTAAAGATTGATACTCTACTCTATCTTCAAAGTAATATTTTGCTTTGAGATTTAGATAGGGATGTAAACTTTGTTTTCGAAAACGAACACCCACACCCGAGGCAATATTTAGCTCTTTTAACATATAATTAAAATATTCTATCCTTAAAAAATAATTCTTTTTTTCCAACTGGTGATTATTATTTAAAACAGTATCATCATATAATAAGTCATCACTATCCTCATCTTCTAAAATTAAGCGTAATTTTTTTTGAATTTTTGGTAAATTTAAACGAAGTTTGAGTCTCATAGCATATTCACTCTTCTGACCACTTTCTACAGCAAAAGAAGTTTTAAGTTCAGCCTGTGTATCACTACGAAGAGTAGAATTCATATCAATAAAGTAATCATCTATACTGTTACTGGTATCAACCAACCATAAACAAAGATCATCATGATAAGAATCAAGTATACTTTCATTGTTTCCAGCATTTAAGCCATATATTGTAAAAACAATTACAAAAATAATTATACGAATAATAAACATGCAATAATTATAACATTGAAAAATATAAATTTGGTTAATTTCGAAGTAAGAATATATCTGGCGGACAGTGAGAGATTTTAAAGATTTAGTTTTGTCATATTTCTTAAAGTTCTATCAAATTATATCAAGTTCCCTTAAAATAGTTATCGGTAGAATATAATCATTATATCAAGTTATAGCAAAAGCTAGTAAGTTATTCATTTTCCATGTGATTCTCATGTGACTTTTTCTAATAACCCATAAGGACTTATAAAAATGACTACCAACACATTTAAAAAAACTTTACCAAAAAGACATAGTACAAAACAAAGAGGTGTTTATTATAAAGAGATTCAAAAAACTGTTATTGATGGCAAAGGAAAAGTTAAAACCTCAATCGTTGATAAAGTATACATGATTCAATATAAGGATATTGATGACAAGTGGAAATTTAAAACACTTGGTAGGTATTCAGAGGGGATAAGAGAGGCTTTTTGTAAAACTCAAAGGGATTTAATAGCCAATAAAGTTAAATTTGGAGAACAACCACCCATCATCAAAAAGAAGATAAAAAAAGAGGTGCTTACCCTTGATGGTGTTTTTCAAATATACAAAGGTCACAAGAAAGATGAGGGGAGACATAGCAAAGCCATTGAGGGGATGTATATGACCCATATTTTTAGAAAGTTTGGAAAAGTTGACATTAACAGTATCACAACTGATAAAATTGTGACCTTTAGGAAAAGTTTAATGGATAAGGGTTTAGCTGATGCAACTATCAAGGGAAATATAACCTTTATTGGAACACTTTTTAATGTGGCTATTGATGATGGGCTTTATGATAAAGTTAATCCTACCAAATCAAAACGCTTAAAATTTAAGACTCTGGACAACAAAAGAGAGAGATACTTAACACTTGATGAGGTAAACCGACTCTATGAAGCCATAGAGCAATTAAATGAAAAAGATATTAAGGTGCTGACTCTCTTCACTAAATTATCATTACATACAGGTGGACGTTTTGAAACTATCTTAAACATAAAAAAGAAAGATTTTGACTTGACAAACAAAACTGTGACCCTTTATGACTTTAAAAGAAAATCTACCTATACAGGTTTTATCTCTGATGATTTACACGACTACTTAAAAGATTATCTCAAAGAGTTAAAACCCAATACTTTTGTAATAGGTGGAAAAGATGAGAAGTACGCATCAAGAACCATGAGTAGGAAAATGAAGAATGTTATTGATGAACAGTTCAATGATGGCTTAGAGTTGAGAGATAGAAAGAACAGAGCCGTGATACATACGCTTAGGCATACATTCGCTTCACATCTTGCTATTAATGGAGTTCCTATTTTTACCATTAAGGAGTTAATGCACCATGCTAATATTGAGATGACTTTAAGGTATGCAAAGTTAAGCCCTGATAATGGTAAAGTAGCAGTTCAAGGACTTTATAAATGAGTAATAAAATAAGAAAAACAGAGACAGAAATATTTTTGGAATTACTAGA
>Ga0256824_10000071_pt1 | contig 32405 bp, 26 predicted proteins | sample CV67metaG_FD_191570 | JGI IMG/M metagenome (GOLD analysis project Ga0256824, IMG submission 191570) | Hydrothermal vent microbial communities from East Pacific Rise, Pacific Ocean - CV67 | ecosystem: Environmental > Aquatic > Marine > Hydrothermal vents | place: Pacific Ocean: East Pacific Rise...
CCACCAGCATAAACTATACCTGTTAACATTGTTAACATTAATAAACTTTTTTTCATCATCTTTCTCCTTATTTTATTTTATTTCTAAAAGATTAGTCATTATAACCAATCTTTTAATAATATTCTTATATTGACTTTCTTCTTCTAAATAATAAAATGAATGGAAATAACAATAAGAATAAATATTTTGATACTCCCGCTCCATCTGTTGGTTGAGAACTTGAACAAGCAACATTTAATGTTACTCTTGCTGTTGAAGTTTGACCTCTAGCATCTGTAATAGTATACATAAACTCATCTGTTCCATAGTAGTCAACACTTTTAGCTTTATAAACCAAAACATCATCCTCTGTATTATATGGAGTTCCTTTTTCATTAACAATTATTCTTCCATGTTTTGGTTTTGTCCAAATCATTTTTTTCTTTCCTGAGCCATGTAATCCAAAGTCATCATTATTCAATACATTTAAAACTAAACTATTGTAGTTAGTTACCGGAATACCTAAGTTATCTAATGCTAATGGACCACTCTTTTTATAAATAATAGTTATTTTAGCTGCATCTATTTGGTATCCTTTTAACTTTGCTGTATATCTTATTGGTGTTGGATTCCCAAAGAACTCTTCATCTGGTGTGAATGTAATAACACTCCCCTTTAAAGACCATGTTCCTTCTTTATTAATACTTAATTTAGTTATAAGTTTTGTTCCATTAGAATCTGTAGCTAATTTAGCCTTAGAATCTTCTCTTTTTATATCATTTCCTTTAGTTATTAAACTTATATCATATATATTTTTTGAATCATTACTTAAAATATCAAAAGATTCTTTATGTCCACCAATATATTTAGATAGTAATAAATCATCTCTTAATATAGGATATAGTATAGTGATAATAGCTTTATTACTCACATCTCCTTCAACTTCTTTAAATGTATATGGAACATTTACTTCTCCATCAAAATTTACATCTGGTGTAAATGTTACACTTCCACCATCATTTACACTAAAGATTCCCTTTCCATCAATATATATTTCATTTTGTTCTTTTAAGTTTCCATCTATTAATTTTACACTATTTTTATTTATAGATGAATTTGTTTCTCTATCATTATCTAAAACAGTAATTGTAACAACTTCATTTAACTTAGCGATTAACTCATCTGGTATAGCTAATGGTGGATAATTAATTACTGCTGTTGCAGTTACTGAATTAGTCCCTTCATCTTCTACATAATATTTAATTGGCTTTGGATCACCAACATAATCATCATTAGGTGTAAATGTTATACATCCAGAATCATTATTTACTTCCCAAGTTCCTTCATTGGGAACAGTTAATGAAGTTACAGATGAATTATTATCAAGAATCCTCAATGTATATTTATTAATATCTGAAGTTCCATCTAAATCATTTCTTAAAACACAAATAGTTGTTGGTTCTCCATTAACTCCAGGAACATAATCATCATAAGCTACAGGAGCAAAATCATTATCTAAAATATATCCTATTGCTGTGTCAGTTATTGGTAAAAATGAAGGATTAACACTTACCATTTTTAATGTTAAATTTTCTGACTGTGATTCAACTAATAAATCATCTATAGTTTTTAATCTAAATTTAACTAAAAGTTTACCTTTAGGTATTGTTATTTTAAATTTATTTAATTTACCTTCATGATCTTTATCATTAGTTGTATTATTTTCATAATCTAAATCTAATTTAATATCTTTTCCATATGGATGGCTTAATGTTACAAAAAATGATAACATTCCACCCTCTGGAATAGTCGCATCAGCAATTAAAATACTTGGAGCTTGTCTAATAGTAATAGTTACTGTTGCTGTATCTTGATTACCTTGTAAATCTTCTATTGTGTAGTTAAATGTATCTACTCCTGAAAAAGAATTATTTGGTAAATAAATGATTTCATCATCTTCAGTATTTACAGTTCCTTTATCATCAATTGATGTTGTTCCATTTGCCCCAGGTGTTGAAGATACAATTTTTATCTTTTCTCCTTTTGTTGGATGACTATCATTTTTTAATACTTTTACATTAACTGGTAATCCTTGATCTGTCTTATCACTATCATTTACGGCAATAGGTGAAAAATCATTATCCAAAATATATCCAATACCTGTATCATTAATATCTCCAATATCTGAATCAGAGCTAACAATTGATAATGTTAAATTTTCTGAGTCTACTTCATCAATAGGATCATCAATTGTTTTTATTCTAAACTTAGTCAGTAATTTACCTGCTGGCATAACTACTTTTAATTCAGTTGTTCTCCCTTCATGGTCATTGTCATCAGTTGTATTATTCTCATATTTTAAAGTATATGTTATGTTTGCTGCATAAGGATGACCGATTCTAAAGTCAAATACTAAAAATCCACCTTCCATAATTGTTGCATCAGATATTACTGTATTTGGTGCTTTAGTTATTGTTATAGTTACTGTTGCTGTTGAAACCTGACCTATTGAATCTTTTATAGTATATTTAAATGTATCTTTCCCAAAATATCCTGCATTAGGTGTATATAAAATTTCATCATCAATAGGTGTTGCTGTTCCTTTTCTATCTATAGCTGTTGTTCCATGACTTGCTGTATCTACTGATTTTATAATTAATTTTGGAATTTCTAATTTATCTGTATGCTCATCATTAGACAATACATCGATTAATATAGATAATCCTTGGTCAGTATTTCTACTATCATTTATTGCATGAGGTTTATTTTGAACTTTTAATGTTACTATTGCTGTATCACAATAGTTAATATCTTTTGCTAAACATATTCTATAAGTTGGTCTATATGTTCCTGTTTTTGTTCCTGAAACAATTTTTATTTTTCCACTTGTTGAAATTGTTGTTCCTGAAGGTAAACCATCAAAATTAGTAATTTTAATATTGTTATGTATATTTGAATCTTTAGCTTTTTTACCATCAGCATCATCATTTACTAGGACAGAAGGTGTGCTGTTCCCTATAATTAATGGAGTTGGATAACTATCATTACGTGCTACTATATTACATGAAAGAGATCCTTTTTTAACAAATAATAAGGCTTTCCCATCTCCTGCATCTGTACTATGTAGAGATCTACTTGGAATTTGTTCTATAGCAAAACCTGCTATATTTTTACCTTCTTTAGCAAATGCTGTTAATGGCCATATAGCTGTATATAATGTTTGTTGTCCACTTGAGTCATTAACATAATGTCCTGTGCTAAAATAATTACTAGCTCCTGCAGTATAAACACTCTTTGCATATTTTTTTGCTGAGACTCTATGTCCATTACTATCAATAGTAAATATATACTGTGGATTATTACCACATCTTTCTGTAAGAACTATATATCTATCTCCTGTTGATTTTATTAGATTTTTATACAGTATCTTTACGATATCTCCATCCTTGTTCCCTTCTCCACCATTGGAATGATAATAGTTTAAATTAGTTGACTTAAATGCGGATTCTATATATCCTTGATATCCAGACTGATTAGAAAAAGCACTTACTGAACCATTATTTACAATATAATGTGAGTGATTCTTAACAGCATATTTAGCTCCTAAATAATTCTGTGGTATAAATTGACCATATGAAGTTCCTGAGACAGTAAGACTGTTTAATATTTTTGATTTTCTATTTCCGTTATCTGTTATATTTAATCTTATTTGACCACTACTTAGTGCAGAAGTAGGACAACTAGACCCACAGTTTGCTAACTTGTCATCACATACAGATCCAAACAATGTTGTAGATTGAAGAATGACCCCAATTACTATAGGTATTAATGCTTTTTTCATTTTATTCACCTTATTTTTTATTATTTTACCATAAAAAACAAGATAAAGGAATATATTTCGTATTAGACCTTTCTTTATTTATTCCTTTTGTTTCTTCTTATTACTATTATTAAGAATGGTAATAATAATAAAAATAATAGTTTATTGATTTCTCCTGAATCTTCTTTTTGAGATACTGACTTTGTTACATTTAAAATCACCTTTGCTGTTGCGGTATCTCCTCTCATATCTGTAATCGTATATGAAAAAGTATCCGTTCCTATAAAATCTACTTTATGAGTCTTATATGTTAATGTATCATCAGAAAAATCGCTTGCTGTTCCATTGTCATTAATAATTATCCTTCCATGTTTCGGTTTTGTGACTTTTATCTTCTCTTTTCCTGACCCATATGCTCCATAACTGTCATTTGATAAAACTTTAATAACTGTCTCTTCTTTCTCTATAATTATTCCAATATCATCTCTAGCATACATATCTCCTGTAGTATACATTATAGAAATATTCGCTGGTTCTAGATAAATATTTTTATAAGCAGCAGTATATTGAATTGGTGTTGGGTTTTTAAAGAATCCTTCTTCTGGTGTAAATGAAACAACTGATTCATTTAATCTCCACTTACCTTCTCCTGAAACAATTAATATTCCTGAATCTTTTGCTCCAACTAATTTAACTGAAGAAGGATTGATATTTTCCCCATCATTTTCAATTACATCAATACTTGATTCTTTTCCACCTAATATATTTTTAAGGATATCATCTGTTAATTGTGGATAAGCAATCGTTATTTTTGCAATATTACTCACTTCACCATTTGTTTCACTAATTCTATATTCTGCTACTACTTCTCCAGCAAAATTAGTATCTGGAACAAATTCCACCGTTCCTTTCGTTTTATCTACATTAAAAGTTCCTTTTCCTTCTACATACATTGTATCTACTAATTTATCATTATCATCAATTAACTTCACATTTGTAATATCTATAGGTGTTGATGTTGCTTTATCATTTAATAAAACATTTATAACAATAGAATCATTAACCTTAGATATTCCTTCATCATCAAATGCCAATGGTGGATAATTTAATGTAACATTTGAGATATCTGTATTCCCTGCTATATCTGAGATTAAATATTTTATTGATCCTGGATCTCCTACATATTTATCTTCTGGAGTAAATGATATTGTCCCATTTGTTTCATTTATCTTCCATTCTCCTTCACCATTAATAATAAGATTTTTAACTAAAACATCATTATCTACTATTCTTACCTTAGAGATATCTAAATCGGCTGTTCCATCTATATCATTAGATAATACATCAATTATTACGGGCTTACCATAATAACCTAATTTAAAGTCTTCTATAGCTTGTGGAGAAGTATCATCATCAATAATTTTACCTACAGCTTCTGAGGAGACATCTCCTATTTCAGTAGAAACTTCTTTTATTTTTATTTTTAATTCTTCATTTTTTTCATCTTTTTGATCGTTTGTTGTTATTAATTTATATGTTTTAGATAATTCTCCTGATTGAATATCTAAATATAAATTATTTGCTGTTCCATTATAATCTAAAGAATCTGTTGTTAAATCTATTATCTCAAAAGTTATTCTCATATCAGCTCTATATGCATGAGTTAAAGATACATTAAATCTTAAAAATCCACCTTCTATTATTGATGAATCTTCAATTAAAACATCTGGTGCTTTTCTTACATTTATAGTTGCTAGTCCTTCAACCTGATTACCTTTCATATCTTCAACAATATATGTAAAAGTATCTTCTCCAAAAAACCCTTCATTTGGTGTATACAATACTTTCGTTCCATTTAACTCAACTAAATTATTTTGAGAATTCTTAACAGAAAATAATTTTAAAGTTTCATTTGTATCAAAATGATAATCATTAGCTAAAACATCTACCAACATACTTAATCCTTGATCTGTATTATCTATATCATCAACAGCAATAGGCTTATTATTTACAATTAAACTTATTATCGCTGTATCACAATAAGAGATGTCTTTTTCTAAACATATTCTATAAGTTGGTTTATATATTCCTGATTGTGTATTTTCTGGAATTTTTAATTCTCCCTTTGTTGTAATTGTTGTTGTTGCAGCTAATCCATCAAAATTAGTAATGCTTATTGTATTACTAATGTCAGAATCAATAGCATCTACACCTAAATTACTTTTATCTGTTCCATTCCCATTATCAGCGAAGATACTTGGAGATAGTTCTCCTATTTCTAATGGATTATTTTTAAAATCATCATTATTAGCAACAACAGTACATTCTAAAAAATTCTCATCCAATATAATAAAAGCTTTTCCATCTGCTCCATTCCCATTATCTTTTTGTGTCACCTTTAATCCATATATCTTTTGACCACGTGGTAATAAAGATGTTAATGGATATACTGAAGCATATAGTGGTTCTGCTGTTTGTGCTACACTTACTTTAATACCTGTTGATAAATACGTTGATGCTCCTGATCCTCTTACTGAATTAATAGTAATTAGTCTTCCAATTGGAGACCCAAGAGAATTTATTGCTTGAACTGTTTGGACACTATCTCCATATGTTTCTGTAACTACAACATATCTATTTGATGCAGATGTTACTCCATTAGGATAAAATACGTTTATATAATCTCCTGGAGTAATATCTCCTTGTAAAGCTAAAAAATCATTTAGATTATTGTTTTTAAGTGAACTTAATATATTTGCTTTAAAAGTCGCTCCATTTGTCCCATTACTTATTACTGTTCCATTTTTAGATAAATATTGTTTTGGTGTTGATTTTTTAAATGAAGTAACTATATTTGTTGGCATTATAAGTTTATTATAAATAATATTATGTGCTGAAATACTATTTAAAACTTTTGCTTTGTTATTTGAATCATCAGTTATATTAAATCTAACTTCTCCTAATTTAAGAGCTTTTGTTGGATTTCCTGTTGGGATTTGTTCATTACAAACAGAACCTATCAATATAGTTGATAGTAATACACTTGATAAGAATAAATGTATAGGATTTGTTAATTTCATATTATTTCTCCAATTTTTATATCTATTATATAATAAAAATTAGGAAATAGTTCATTTTATTGAATATTTAAAGAGGAAAAGTATCCTCTTCTTATTTTATAGATCTTTCTCGTGTTCTGATAGGTATTCTGCTACTCCTTCTGTTGTTGCTTTCATACCATCATCTCCTTTTACCCAACCAGCTGGACAAACTTCTCCGAATTCATCTGTAAATTGCATTGTATCAATCATTCTAATCATTTCATCTATATTTCTACCTAGAGGTAAATCATTAATTACAGCATGTCTAATTATTCCACTTGAATCAATTAAAAATGAACCTCTTAATGCCACAGATTCATTTAACAATACATCATAATCTCTAGCTATATTCTTACTCAAATCTGCTACTAATGGGAATGATATTCTACCTATTCCACCTTTTTCAATTGGAGTTTCTCTCCAAGCAAAATGAGAAAATTGACTATCTACTGAAATACCAATAACATTTATTCCTCTTTCTTTAAATTCTTCATTTCTTTTTGAAAAAGCGATTATCTCTGATGGACATACAAATGTAAAATCTAATGGATAAAAAAACAATACTGTTCCCTTGTCTCCCATATTGTCTGATAATTTGAAATCTTCTACGATTGATCCATTTGCTAATACAGCTGTTGCTGTGAATTCTGGTGCTTGTTTAGTTACTAACATATATTTTCAACACTTATTATAGTGTTCCCTCTTTAAAAGGGCTCCTTTTTTGTAGCAGGATTATATCATATATATTTTAATTAAGACTAAAATTGTCCTTTATCTTTTATATTTAATTTATTTTTAAGTTATTTTATGTTAAAATACTCTTATAACAACCTATATTTATATTAAATAAATAAATTCATTCAAATTAAGGAGCTTAATAATGATAAAAGGAATAATAATTGGTAAATTTATGCCTCTTCACAAAGGTCATAAATGGTGTATTCAAGAAGGAATACAGTTGAGTGATGATTTTACAGTATACATAGATGATTTTGATCCTGAACCTTTTGGTGATGGATATCTTTCATTAAATGATAGATGTAATATTATTAAAAAAGAATTTGGAGATACTATTAATGTAGTTTGTTCAAAAAATAAAAATCCACAAGACCCTTCTGAAGCAGAAGATTTCTGGGATATCTGGAAAAATATTATTATTGATGCAGTTGGTTCTGTTCCTGATTTTATTATTGGTTCAGAAGAATATATTCATAAACTTGCAGAAGCTATTGGATGTAAGGCTATTATTCTTGATATAGAAAGAAATAATTTTCCTATCTCCGCTACAGAAATAAGAGCAGATATCTCTTCAAAATGGGATATGTTGCCTTGTGCTACACAAAATTATTTTAAGAAAAGAATATGTATCTTAGGTCCTGAATCTACAGGAAAAACAACAATATCTAAAAAAGTAGCTGATAAATTCAATATGGAATATATTCCTGAATTTGCTATGGATTTTCTACAAACTATTGATAGAGAATTAGTTTTTGAAGATATGACAACCATTCTCTATGGACAATTCAGAAACATGAGAAAAATGAGAGGTGAAGCATACATTATTTCTGATACTGATGCTATCACAACTAAAATATGGTCAAAAAAATTATTTGGTAAATATCCAAAAATGATTGACTATTATATGAATAGCCAAAAATTTGATTTATATATTCTTATGAACTTAGAAAATTATGATTTTGTAGATATTAAAGGTAGATACTTTGATGATATCAATATACAGAAATGGTTTTTTAATGAGTTTGTTAAAGAATTAGAACAATACAATAAAAATTATATTATTGTTGAGGGGTCTTCTTGGGAAGACAAAGAAAAATTTATAAATGAAGCAATATCTGCTGAACTTTATAATAAATAATATCCATTTTGGATGTTATTTATAACAACTGGAGGTTTTAATATGAAAAAAGAAATTCTTTACCCTGAAATAGAAAACATGGCTTTAATTAAAAATGAGACTATTGTTAGTTTAAAAGATATAGGTTATCCTGAGATTAAAACGGGTTATTCTATTATCAAAGTAAAATACATGGGAATATGTAAGACTGACATTGATGTTGTTGATAATATATTTACTATTGATAATATTGTTATTGGACATGAAATTAGTGGATATATTGTTCAATCAGACATAATTAAAAAAGGAAATTATGTTGGTGTAAATCCATATACTCAAGATGGAATGCATGGATTAACTGAAAATGGATATTTTGCTGAATATATTTCTGTCCCTAATAAAGATATATATATTGCTTCTCATAAGTTATTAGCTACATATTTAGAACCTATCGCTGCTTCATTAATTGATATAAATACAAAAGGGACTATTGCTGTATATGGACAAGGACGAATTCCAACTGTATTAACAAATATATTAATTAAAAGTGGTTTGGATGTTGACTTGATATATAAAGATAGTGAATTTAAAGAATATGATTATATTATTAATTCTTCTTCTGGAAACTTAAATGACATTATTGATAGAACTTCTCAAAATGGAAAGATATTATTAAGAGGTCGCTCATCTATTAATGAAGAATTTAATACCTTTAACTTTATTAAAAAAGGATTATCCATTGATTCTTCATATTATTCTGACTTTAATAAAGCTGTTGAATTTATTAATAATAATACAGAATTTTTAATGTCATACATGGGGAATACATTTAATATTCATTATTGGAGAGAAGCAATGAATATTGCTAGAGAGTCTGATAAAAAAATATTTTTAAAATTCTAATTCAAGGAAGTACAAAGGTTAGATATTGTATAATACTATATTAATAAAAAAGGTTAATTATGAAAAATTGTCAAATGATATATGTATTCTCAGAATGGGATTTTGGTTTTGGAAATAACGATTGTTTTGAAGGAACAGTTGAAAGTGTCACCAAAGAGATTAAAGAGATGTATGAATTTCAAGGAATGGAAGAAGAAGTTGATGTAAGCTTTAAAGAAGCAATGAAAGATGGTTTAATTGACATTAGTGAAGAGAATAATTTTTAGAATTAATAAGGAGAATTAAAATGTGTGGAATAATAGTTAAAGAAAATTCAAAAATAAATAATATTGAACTGTTAAATCATCGTGGTGGAAATAATTCTCACATTGATAAGATTAACAACTTCTCTTTTGCTCATAATAGATTAAAACTTACAGGTGATTTAATTCAACCATTTCAATCTAATGGTATTATGGCAGTCGTTAATGGAGAATTTTATGACTATCAACCATTTATTAAAGAATTTGGATTAACAAGTAATTGTGATTCAGAAATTATTATCCCTTTATATGAAAAATATGGATTAAATTTTATTGATTATCTAAATGGAGAATTTTCTTTTGTTCTTTATGATTCAAATAAAGATATCCTAATATTTTCTAGAGATAGATTTGGTGTAAAACCTCTTTATTTTAGATTAGATGAGAATATTCATATATCAAGTGAGATAAAAGTATTTGATAATTTGGCTTTCTCTGATTTATCAAATACTTTCTCTATGCAATATTCAAAAGAAAATATTTTTAATGTTAGTGAAGTTAAACCTGGACGATTATACTTATATCAAAATGGAAAATTATCTACAAAAGAATATTTTACATATAATATAGGCACAAGTAAGTCAACAATAAGAACATCAATGATTGATGCTGTTGCAAAGAGAATAGAAAATCAAGATGTAAGCTTAACATTAAGTGGTGGAATTGATTCAGCATTATTATCTTCTATTTCTTCACATATATTAAATAGAGATATAGAAACTTTCTCTGTTGCTTTTGTAGATAATGATAAATTTAATGAAATAGATGACATTAAAAAAATAATAGAACATAACAATATTAGTAAATCAAATATTTTATATTTAGACCAAGAGACATTATTTGATAATTTAGAAGATGCTGTTATTGCTAGTGAAGGTATATCTGTAAATATTCATGTATCAGCAAAATATCTTTTATTTAAAAGAATAGCTGAAGAAGGATATAAAATAAATATTAGTGGAGAAGGTAGTGATGAATTATTTTGGGGATATCAACATTTAGTTTCTGAAGTTCATGATGTTGAAGTTCCAGAGATATTAAAAGGATATATGAATAGCTCTATTGATGGAATAAATCACACTAATCTAAAATATGTTCCTGAGTTTATGAAAGGCAAGTTTGAAATTGGTTCTATCATTCATTCCATTTTTCTTAAAAACAAGATAATAGAAAAAGTAGATTTTAATATTAATTTAGAAAAACCTTTTTTATCTCATAAGCTATGGTTAGATTTATGCTTTTCTCCATATATTTTAACAACCTTAGGTGATAAAATTGAAATGGCACATAATATAGAGGGAAGATTACCATTCTTAGATAAAAAGTTAATTGAAGAATCTTTCTCGACAGATTTAAAGTATAAATTAAATAAGATTCAATTAAAGGATGAATTTAAAGATATCTTACCTTCTTTCTTAATAGATAAGCCAAAACATCCTTTTATAGGTCCACAATTACTATCAAATAAGAATGTAAAAGAGAAAATAAGAATATTAGTTAGAGATGATTTTAATAGGGATAGATTTGATATTAAATCTATCTTAGATAATTTAGATTTAATGGCTAATGATATTACATTTAATTCAGCTATGATGATCTGTTTATCTGTCCATTATCTAGAAAAAAACATGATAAAGCTGAAAAGCTAGATTATTATATTAAGGAAAATTATGAAAAATATAAAACAGATGTTTGTTGAGTTAAGCCTATATTCTAACAATAAAGAAGAATTTAATCATGATGCTTATGAAAAAGCATTGATGAAAATAATAAAAGAGATGAGTTTATTTTCAGAAATAAGTTTTGATTTTGAAATAGAAGATGGAGTCTTAATTCATAAATTAGATGGTGGATATTTGATTATAAATATTGGGATAGATTTTATAGAATTTGAATATTGTTCTGAAGGGGTTAGTAATGATAATTTGGATAAAAATCCATATTATATAATTGAAGGATTAATTTGGTCTAAAGATAATATAAAATATATTTTTAATTCTATAAATTGCTTTAATCCATATCATCATGAAATTGATTTTTTAGAATTAAACTGAAAATTTAGGTGATTTTTGTAATTTACATTCACCTGTTTTGATATTCATTTCTAAACCACTATTTTTAAAACATGAAAAGCAATCTGGATTATCCTTCATTTTTTTATAATTATATAGATGATGAACCAGCATATTGATTGATGCTGCCAATATGGTAAACATAATAAAATTAAATAAATAAATCATTTTTATTCCTTTCTTTTGTTAATTATAACATAATACTGTCTTAAAAAGATGGAGAAGTTACTTTCGTAACTTATCTCCTTTTTTTCTTAAATGCTTCAATATCATTAAATATCAATTGAACTTTTGTTCCTTTCGATATTTTCACTGAAATTACATTTTTTACTACTTTATTGTTTGACCCATCAATCCATGCTGTAACAGGAGTTCTTGATTTTACATATATTGTAGTCTCTGTTGGATCAATAACAGAATTTATTCTACGATTTGTAGCTAATCCTGTTATCGACCATTCTTTAGATGACAATGGAAGGACTTTCCCACCATTGTTCTTGTTAAATGATGTTGAGCCTTGTGTAGTTGAAAAAATCATTCCACTACCTTTGACTTCCTCATATAGTTCATTGTCAAATGAATATGAAATCCATGAATTCATATCTCCACCAAGAGCTAATTCATTAAATGCTTCATATGATTCAGTTTTGATCTCAGCATCTTCTGTAAAGGTTACCTCTACATGAATGTTATTTACTTCAATTGTAGTTGAAGTATCTAAGATTTCCTTTTCTGGATTCATCATGAAATTTTCCGTTCCTGCTGCAGAGCCAAAGAATGGTTTATTCTTGTCTCTATGCATACTTACAGCTCTGATTAGTGTTCCATCTCCACCATGAGCATGAATATAATTATCATACTCTTTAATGAACTTGTTCTTATCATAGCTATCAATATATGTTGATATTGGTTGCATTTCTTTCCTTTATTGTAATTTTTATTGTTATATTCAAATGAATAATCTCTTGTTATAAGAAGATTTCTTTAAAATCTATAATTAAGGACTCTTTTTTGTTATTTTTTAAAATTAATTATATTTGTAGTTTCAAAAACATTCATTACATTTCCTTCTTCGATAAACTTCTCAATTAATCTATTCTCACCAATCATTTTATTTTTAATTAAATCTTTATAAAATATTTTTTTATTTTCAGTAATATTATTTATTGTCTCTCTTTTAGATATTGTTTCCTTTGCTGCGAAAATAACAGAAGTATTGTCCATACTATATCCTTTATCTTCTGGAACTCTTTTTGATTCAGATATTTCATTCAATAACATTGTATAAAAGCTATTGTAAGGCATTATGTCATGAAGAAGCATACCATACCTCATAATATAAGTATTTGGTGTATCTGAGACCATTCTATCTGCTATCCATTTACTTTGAGCATAACCAGTTAAGACTTTATTATCAGATGGAATCAACAATTCTTTTCCAATGATTCTTCCTTTATTCTCAACTGATACTTTTACAGATAGTGTTGAAGCAAATATTAAATCTTTATCAATACCTTTAAATTTCAAAATATTTTGAACAGTTAATATATTTGACTCCCATAAGTCATTTAAATTTTTAATATTATTCACTTCTCCTGCCATAAAATAAATAGTTCCAACATTATTCTTTAAAAAATCATATGATTCATTATTAACATTTGGAAGTAGTCCTAAATTATCCTTAGTTAAATCACCTTCATATAAAATTAAATAAGAATCATCTATTTTTAATTTATAGTAATCTCTAATTTCATAAAACTTCCTAATAGACCTAACTAAACAAAGGATGTCTTTTGATGAATCTCCCTTCTCTTTTAAATCATCTACTAATTCTTTAACTAAATGAACTCCTAAAAATCCTGAAGCCCCAACAACAAGAGTTTCTTTTCCTTTAATTGTTTTTTCTAATTCTATTTTTGGTATCATTTTAGATAATTCTTTTTCTGTATATAAACTTCTATCTTTACTATTAATTTCAGAAATTGTCATATTAATTAAGTTTTCATATGGAACATTAACTCCTATATTAGACAATTCAATAGAATATTCTATAAGCTTTAAACTATCTATTCCTAATTCTTTTAAACTTAATTCATAATTAGTATATTCTTTAAATATATTATATATTTTACCTTTTAAAATGAACTCTTTTTTTCTTGTTTTATCTGCAAGTCCTTCTGAATTTATATATTGTTTATGAGGAATCATATATGAAGGTAATATTCTTTCAAGAACATCTCTTTCAATTTTTTTATTAGTATAAAGAATTATTTCTTTTTTTTCATACTTAATAAAAGATATAGGATTAATAGTTTTAATTTTATTCTCAATTTCATCAAGATTAATCATATTCCCATTATGTTTTATTTGATTGTCCTTTCTACCTATAAAATAAAATTTTCCATTTTTTTCTTCAACAATATCTCCTGTATTATACCAACCATCTACAATAGGGTTATACATATTTTTATAACCTTCAAACAATTGTATAGATTTAATATGTAATATATTATCTATAATTTTATATTCAACATTATTTAAAGGTTTACCTATACAGTTAGATTTAAATTCTTTATCAATTACTTCATAGCTTGTACATATGGTTGCTTCTGTTGGTCCATAAACATTAACAACACGAGGGAAAGCATCTATTTTAGAAGCATTTTCTCCACCAATGACGATATTCTTTAATGTAGGTAAATCTTCTTTTTTAAAAAAAGATAGAAAAGATGGTGGCATATCTACATGGGTAATATTATTTTTATTAAAGTAATTTATAATTTTATTTTTATCTTTTAATATATTATCATTAATAAAGAGAGTTGATTCTGAATAAAATGAACACAAGATATCTGAAAGGGAAGCATCAAAATTAATTGATAGGTATAAAAATATATTAGAGTTATTCATTTCAAATATCTCTATTTGTTGGGATATTACATTATCAATTCCTCTATCAGAGAGTATACATCCTTTTGGATTACCTGTTGTTCCTGATGTATATATAATATATTTTTCTTTTTGTCTATTTGAGTTAAAATCAACAGATGGATTTGTTGACTCAATTAAGTCTTCTATATTAATACTTTTTTCAAAGTTAATATTTAAGTCTCTTGTTTTTAGAATAGTTTCTATCCCTGAATCTTTAATAATAAAATCAATTCTTTCTTTTGGTAATGTTGGATTCAATGGAACAAATGTAATTTCAGATAGAAAAGCATAATATATAGCTTGAATATAGTATGAACTTTTATTAATATATATTCCGATTACTTTATCTTTAATATTATTTATTTTTAGGGAATTATTATATAGTTCATTATATGTAAATGATAAATCATTATCTTTAACAGCAACTATATTTGAATTATATTTAATTTTATTTTTATACATGCTTTATTATATCTTATGTTCCTTGAAGTCTAACTTAAAAAATGATATAATATATAAAAAATGGAGATATTATGAAAAATAATTTAACATATTATAGTTTTAATGGGATATTGTTTTGGAGTTTTTTCACTGCTTTACTTAAAGTTGATGATAATATATTTTTTTATGGTGTTGCTTGTGGATTAGGATTCATGATTTATGATTTCCTTAATACAAAACTACCGAGAGATATAACTACAAAAAATTAAGCTTACCTTTATATATAATTTGTTATAATTACTTATTATATAAAGGAAAACTATGATTTATTCTAAAAATTTATTAGCAATTATTGTTATTTTATCTATCTTATTATTGACTTTAAAATCAAATCATCATATTGAAACAATGAGTTACTCAAATTTAATATTAGAAGATAATTAATTATCTTCTTTTCTTATTCCAATCAATATAAATATTGAAAATATAAATAAATATAAATATTTTGATATTCCTACACTATCTTCATCTTGTGAACTTGAACAAGTAATATTTAATGTTACTTTCGCTGTTGATGTTCTCCCTCTTGAATCTGTAATTGTATATGAGAAAACATCATTTCCAACATAATCTACTCCATTAGGTTTATAAATTAATTTATCATCTGAAGCGTCATTTGGTGTATTGTTCTTATCTATTGACAACACTCCATGTAATGGAGAAGTATATTTAAATAACACCTCTCCTGCTCCATATCCACCGAAAGTATCATTATCTAAGACATCTATTGTTAATACATTGAAACTTGTAATAGGCACTCCTAGATTATCTAATGCTTTTGGTGGAATATCATTATACTTTAAAGTTATAGATACTGGTGATAATTCCACTCCTTTATATTTTGCTGTATATTTAACTGGAGAAGGATCTCCCATAAATTTTGCATCTGGAGTAAATGTAGCTATTCCTGAAGATATGTTCCATGTTCCTTGTCCAGATATGAATAATGAAGATGAATTTAATGTATCTTTATCTAATTTACCAAATTTATTTAATTTTTTAGTTTTACCATTTACAAAGTATAATGAAGACTGTTGAATTCTACTATCATCATTTTCAGAAATATTTATTTCTATTTCTGTTCCAACAAGTTTCTTAGTTTTCTTAAAATCATCTTTCAATAATACAGAATCTATTTCTATTTTAGCTCTATTACTTTTACTCCCATCAACTTCTCTATATATATATTCTGTAGATACAATTCCTGTAAATCCATTTACTGCTATAAAAATAACAACCCCATTTTTAATAGTAAACTTACCTTTATCTTTAATAGTTATTGATGAAACTTCCTTATTGTTTTTAATAAATTTTAAACTATCTTTATTAATATCTGTTCCTGATGGAACATCATTTGTAAAAACTTTTATTGTTGTTTTGTTTCCATTTAAAATTACAATATCATCTAAAGCTATTGGATTATGATTTAATCTTATTTTAGCGATACCTTCATTCCCACCTTTATCTTTAATTGAATATAATATTGCTAATGGATCTCCATTATAATTAAGGCTTGGTGTAAATGAGATTATTTTACTTCTAGCATTTACTTCCCAAACTCCAATTTTTGGTAATTCTAATCTATTTATATATAATCCATTATTAATAATTTTTAAAGAACTTTTATCTACTCCTTCATTTCCAATAATATCATTTGATAAGACATTAATACTTGTTTTTCTAAAACTAATACCTGTAACATTATCATCAATAGCTACAATTGCTGAATCATTATCTATAATGTATCCATTTGCTGTATCTGAGATATCTCCTATAGCTGTTGAAGAACTTATTATAGATAAAGTCAATGATTCAGTTTGATTCTCATCTATTTTGTCATTTATTGTCATTAGTCTAAATTTAGATAGTAATTTACCTTTTGGAATAGTTAATTCTAATAATGTTGATTCTCCATGATGATCATCATTATTAGTTGTATTATTCATTATTTTTAATTTTAAAACAATATCTTCTCCATATGGATGAGATGTTGTAAAATTAAATGTTAATTGACCACCTTCAATAGTTTTAGCATCTTCAATAAAAATATTTGGTGCTGACAATACGGAGACATTTACATCTGCTGTAGCTGTATTTCCTTTTAAATCACTTACTGTATATGAGAAATTATCCTCTCCAACAAATGATGGATTTGGTGTATATGTGATTTTATCATCTGTAGTTGTAGTTGTTCCATTTCCATTAATAGATATACTTCCATGACTACCTCCAGAAATTGATACTATTTTTAGTTCTTCTCCGGCTGTAGGATGAGAATCATTAGCTAATACAGAAATATTAGCTACTAACCCTTGATCTACATTCACGATATCATTATTGGCAATAGGTGAAGAATCGTTATCTAAAATATATCCAATACCTGTATCTGTAATATCTCCTATTTCTGTTTGTGAAGAAACTATAGAAAGAGTTAGATTCTCTGAATTTAACTCATCTATACCATCTGCAATAGTTGGTAAAAGAAATACTCCAGATACATGATTCTTTGGTATTTTAATAACTAAAGGTATTGTTGAACCTTCATGATCACTATTATCTGTTGTATTGTTTTGAATTTTTAAGTTTAATGTAATCTCTGCACCATAAGGTTTAGTTAATGAAATTGTAAAAGACAAGTCTCCACCTTCTGTTGCTGTTGTATCTGAAATAGATACATCTGGAGCAGAATAAATTGTTATATTTACATCTGCTGAACCTGTATTCCCACTTAAATCTGTAACTGTATACGTAAAGGAATCAGAACCTACAAAATTAGGATCTGGTGTATATACTACTTCATCATTAATAATATCTGTTCTACCATTAGATGCTCCAGATGTTGACAATATACTTAGTGTTTCTCCTGCTGTTGGGTGAACATCATTTAATAAAACATCTATTACTATTGGAAGACCTTGGTCTGTTTCTGAATGATCATCATTTATAATTGGTGACTCATCATTATCTAATATAAATCCTTTTGCTGTATCATTAGTGTCTCCAACATAGTCAGGAACACTTACTATTGATATAGTTAAGCTCTCTGTATCTAATTCATCGATGCCATCATCTACTGTAGATAAAATAAAATTACCTCCAAATGTCCCATTTACAACAGTATATTCCATTATTGTCGTTTGGTTATAATCATCGTTAGTTGTTGTATTATTTGTGGCAAGTAAAACTATCTTTGCATCTTTAGATATAGTATGTGATAATTTAATTTCAAACTCTAAATCTCCACCTTCAATAACTGTAAAATCAGAAATATTAATATCTGGCTTACCTTCTATATCTATTCTTACATCAGCAGATTTTTGATTACCATTTGAATCTTCAATTATATATTTAAATGAATCGCTTCCAACATATCCAAAATCAGGAGTATAATAAATACTATCATCTTCTGTATCTGAGACATTATTTTCTCTCAAAATAACTGTTCCATTTGTAGGTGTTGTAAAAGAAACTAATTTTACTTTATCTGCAGGTGTTTCATAATAGTCATTACTTAATATTAATAAATTTTGTGATATATTCTCATAAAGATTATAATTATCATCTGTAGCATGTATTAAATCATCATTATCTAAAATATATCCTGTTCCAGTATCTGTTATATCTCCTATTTCTGTATCAACACTAATAATAGATAATGTAAAATTCTCTGACTGTGGTTCAATTTTAGTATCATCAAGAGTTATTAACCTAAACGTCCCTGTTAATTCATTTGCTAAAATAATTAAAGATAATGTCGTGCTTGAATCATAATCATCACTATCTGTAGTATTATCTGTTATTTTTAATGTTAATTTCATATCTGAACCATACATTCTACTTAATTGGAATACAAAACTTAATTGTCCACCTTCTGTAATTGTTGAGTCATCAATTGTAATATTTGGAGCTGGATTTACTGTGATTGATACTGTTCCTTTTGAAATGTTCCCTTTTGAATCCTTTACATCATAAGTAAATAAGTCTACTCCAGAGAATCCATTATTTGGTGTATATCTTACTTTGCCATTTACTATTGAAGTTGTTCCATTGACAGGTTGATCTACAGCAGATAAGCTTAATTGTTCACCTACATCAACATGTGTGTCATTAGCAATAACATCAATATCTATTGTTAATCCCTGATCTGTAGTTGCAGTATCATTAGTTTCTTGAGGTTTATTATTAATTACTATTTTAGAGATTCCTTCATCACAATAAGAAACATCTTTTTCTAAACATATCTTATAAGTTGGTCTATATGTTCCTGATTGTGTATTTGCTGGAATTTTAATTTCTCCATTTGGAGTAATTGTTGTTGCAGATAATCCATCTGACTGAGTAATATACATTGTATCATCGATATTTGAGTTAGTCGCTACAACTGTCTCATCAGCCATATCTGTGCCATGACCATTATCTAAGAAAACACTTGGTGTAAAATCACCAGCTTCAATTTGAGTTGATGTAAAATCATCATTATTTGCAATTACACGACAAGGTAATGTTGTTTTATCAATAAATAAGAATACTTTCCCATCAACACCATCTTCTATATTAGATGTATTCGTATTATGTTTAGTAATTCTAAGACCATATATTTGTGTTCCAGTAGGAACTAATCCCGTTAGTGGATAAATAGCTACAAATAAAGGTAAGTCAGAATTAAATGCATTAATATTTAAACCAATATCTAAATAATCTGCACCTTCTACTAATCTTTTATTTCCCATTACAGATAAAGTACTGTCTAATGCTTGAATATAATGTAAGTTTAATGATGAATTTGGCTCCTGTCTTTTGCTTAAAAATATAAATCTATCTCCAGATGATGCAATTGAATTACTATATATATAATCTATAGTATCACCATTATCTGTTGATTCTGTAGCAAGAAAATCATTTAAATTATAATTATTTGAGATATCTTTAAATTTAGCTAAAAATATAGACCCTGCATTAGATTGATGCCCTCTTGTTCCATTTTCATATATTGCATTTCTATTATTTTTATTATATTTAAAGTCAATCATATGAGCAGTAACTATTTTATCTAATGTTCTTCCATTTGTAGTCAATGAATTTAATATTTTATAATTATTTACTCCATTATCTGTAATATTTAAAGATATTTCACTTAAAGTTAATGCATCTGTTGGACTATCTGCTGATAGCACTTCATCACACACTCCTGCATTGATTATTGACGGTATAATTATAGCTATAATTATTAATGTTATTTTCTTCATTCTCCCCACCTTATATTTATTTATTTATTTTAACATAAATAGGAGATAAAAAACAAATAAAAAGAATACCAAAATGGTTTAACAAAAGATAGAAAAATCTATCTTTTGCTTTCTCGAAGAACTTTCTTAACTCTTCTAACTCTTTCAAGGTATTGAAATTCAAGTAAATCTTTAACTTCTCCAGCAATAATATCAGAAGGTAAGACAACTTTTTCTAACAATACTTCTAGTACTTTTCGAATTACTGAATAATGTTCTGTATTATCTCTAAATTCAAAACCTTCAATAGTTCCACCATTGTACATTAACTCTGCTTCATCAAAAGATAGTTTTCTTGTTCCAAGAATTCTTCCTCTTTCATCAGCTAAAGAAACATCAAGAAGAATATTTAACTCTTCCATAGAAGAAACAAACTTCTTATCTTTCATCTTTTTAACTAATGTTGTTGCTTTCATCTCTTTAAACTTATGAATAAATGTATGATAAATAGCAACTTTCTCACCTATTAAAGCAAATCTTTTAGGATGTTTTTTATCCTTTAAGACTTTAAAAGCTGGTTTAACAATCTTCTCACCTTCGTGATTAAAGAATGAACCTGTCCCTTTATCTACAATAGGTTTACCTATATCATGATATAGAGCTGCATATCTTACAACAGGGTCTTTTGATATTTTAGATACTTCATCTAAAACTCTCATCGTATGTTCAAATACATCTCCTTCAGCATGATAATCAGTTCTTTGTTCAACACCTATCATTGCAAAAATTTCTGGGTGAACATTTTCTAATGCATCTAATTCAAGTAGATTTCTAAAGTAATTTGATGGCTTCTCACTTTTAAGAGCTTTTTCTAATTCAAGGAAAACTCTCTCTGGTGTTAACTCAACTAATTCATCTTTAAGACTTCTTGCTAAAATTTTTGTTTCTTCAGCAATTGTAAAATCTACAAATCTTGCTGTAAATCTTGCAAGTCTTAAAACTCTAACAGGGTCTTCTGAGAATGCTTCTGTTGTATGTCTTAGTATCTTATCTTCTATATCTTTCTTTCCATTATATGGATCAATATAGTCTCCTTCTTCTGTCATCGCAATCGCATTAATTGTTAAATCTCTACGACCTAAGTCTGTTTTGAGTGAAACATTCTCTGTATCACACTCAAAACCAGAATAACCTTTTCCAACTTTTCTTTCAAGTCTTGCTAAGGCATATTCATCCTTCGTTTCTGGATGAAGAAAAACAGGGAAATCTAATCCAACAAGAGTGAACCCTTGTCTCTTCATTGATTCAATCGTTTCATTGATTACGACATAATCAATATCATTTGATGGAATACCTAAGATTCTATCTCTTACGTATCCCCCTACAATATATTTTTCCATCTAAGCTCCTTTATGCTTTGTTTTTCGAGAATACTTCTTCTTTTTCAAAGATTCTGATTTTGTTGATAGAGAAATTTCTCCTCTAAGTGCTGCTAATTTGTAAGGATTTCTAGCCCTTAATTCATTTTTCTTTTTCATGTTTTTTCCTAACTTTAATTTTAATTTGCAAATAATTTGCCTATTGTGTTGTAAGACTGAAAAATAAAAAAATAAATCAATATTTCTCTTTTTTAATATCCCATTTATCCTTATATAAATTATAGTGCATTAACAAGATATACTCTTTCTCTTCTTGAAATATTTCAATAATTCCACTCTTTATAATAAAATTATTTGTTTTATTTAAAATTTCTTTAACTATTACTTGTTCTTCTATTTCTTTAGAAAAATCAGCAATTATTGATATTGTTATTAAATCATTTCTCTTTTTTAGTCTTTTAAATTCTATCTCTTCTTTATCTATCAGTATATTTTTTATATATGATGTAGCTTCTAAATCTATTTTTTTATTAAATAAATTAAAAAAACTATTCTTACTTTTTTGTTTCTTAGTTATATTACTTATTCTAAGCTGTCCATTTATATTTATTGGTTGAATAATATACCCTCTCTTTTTCGTTAAATTATTATAACATAATAAGATTAATCTTATCTTAAGTTGAAATAAGATACTATAACATAGATAGGATTCAATTGAGTTCAACTTAAAATAAAGGATAAAAGATGGTAGTAATAGGTAGAGGAATAAGTATAGATGAAGAAAATGTTCAATTTTTTTCATCAAATAGTATTGAAGCAGCATTAGAAACGGTTGCTAAAAACTCAACTAAGTTCACAATGGAGCTTTATGTTGATTTTTCTGAAATTAAAAATTATAAAGAAAAGTATGAGGAAATATATTCAAAATTATTTACTGAATACACGGGCGAAGCGAGAGATGATAAGAATAGTGATTATAGAGATGTTATTTGTCATGTAAAATCTATTGATGAAGATTCTCAGGTAACTTTTGATACATTCTCAACATATCAAGATGCTATTGAATTTATTGATGAATTTACTCATAACTCTAATCGTGGAGAATCTTCATCTGATCAAGTATTAGTGAATTTGAGTGAAGTTCAAGATTATAAAGAAAAGTATGATGAATTTTATGCTCTTATGATTGAATCTTATAAAAACAACAGAACAACGAAAGAAAAAGATGCACTATAATGTATCTTATCAAGTCCTAACAGGACTCGATAAAATGAGGAATATAATAACAATAATAGCCAAGATCCTCTTTTTTATATGTGGAATAACTATTTTTATTCATATTTTTATTTTTAAAATAATACTCCTGCTTGGTCTACTTTCATTTAGTTTATTCATATTGTTTTTTTCTATAATTATATTCCAATCCCCTTAAGAACAAAGAATATAATTGCGGACATTATTGCTGCGACAGGAACTGTAATAATCCATGCGGTAATAATCTTTTTAACCATCCCTTTTTTTATATAATTCTCTCTCAACCCTTTTTTCATTAGTTTAATTTCTTTCTTTTTTTCTTTTAGTTCATTTATTAATTCAAGTTGTTTTGGGAAATCTTCTTTTTTCTCAATTTTTTTATAATATTTTTTTAAATCTGTTTGTAAAACAATTGCTTCTTCTAATTCTTTTTCATTTTCTCTCATATCTTTAGAGTCTATCCATTCTCTTAGAAAACCAACTCCGAATATTGCCCCTACTGCGATATGTGTAGATGAAACAGGTAAACCTAATTGAGAAGCTATTACGACGGTAATAGAGGCTGCCATCATAATTGAGAATGCTCTCATTTTATCTAATTCAGTTATTTCTGAGCCTACAGTTTTAATTAGTCGTGGTCCAAACAATGCTAGACCTATTGCGATTCCTAAGCCACCTGTTATCATTACCCATAATGGGATAGCTACTTTTGTTGAGACTTCTACATTTACCAAAGCATCGTATACTGCGGCTAATGGACCTACTGCATTTGCAACATCATTAGCTCCATGAGCAAAAGAAAGTAGTGCTGCGGAGAATATTAAAGGAATAGTAAAAAGTTTATTTATGTCTTCTCTATTATTTTTTAATTCTTTTACTCTCTTTTCTATATTTGGTTTTGTGAAAAAATATGTTCCTACACCACCGATTAATCCAAAAATGAAAGCTATTAAAAAGGTTGGTTTTTTTGTATCTGGAAGAAATGATAGAATTTGAACTATATCTGGCCAAACTTTCTTTAATCCTTTAAGTGTTAAATATGTTATAAAGGCGGTTGTCATAATAGCAACCAATATTGGAACCATCTTTTTAGCAGAATTTATCATATCTTCTTTATATAAAATTTGAGATTTAATAATGTATAAGAATATTGCCGCTATTAAACCACCTAATACTGGTGATATAATCCAAGATAATGCTATCTTACCCATTGTCCCCCAAGATACAATTGCGAAGCCTCCTGCTGCGATTCCACCACCGAGAACACCCCCTACTATCGAATGTGTAGTTGAAACTGGGGCTTTTAACCAAGTAGCAAGATTTAACCAAAGTGCTGCTGATAATAATGCTGCAGACATAGCATATACAAAAATCATTGGGTCATCACCAAAAGCTATTGGATCGATAATTCCTTTTTTTATTGTTCCAACAACATCTCCACCTGCTATTAATGCTCCCGAAGCTTCAAAGATTGAGGCTATTATTATAGCTCCTGTAATTGTTAATGCTCCTGACCCCACTGCTGGACCTACATTATTGGCAACATCATTTGCTCCAATATTCATTGCCATGTATGCTCCGAAAACGGCGGCTAAAACCAAGAAGCCTCCATGAACTGAATTATCAACTAATCCATTAGCATAAAAAGCTACTGCTACTGCGAATCCAGAACCTATAATGATTTTTATTACATTATTCATTTTATAAACCTCTTTTTTTATACTACATTATATTTAAAAATCATTACAAAATTATTACATTTGAAGAATTACTTTATTTTTTAAAAAATATGTTAAAATTACTATATAAATGAAGAGGTATATTATTATGAAGAATAAACATACAAATAAAATTAAAAGTTTTGATATAGAAAATAAAGATTTAGCAATTGAGCTTGGTGATTTATATTATGATTCATTAGCTGATTTTTTAGCTCATTTGGCTCAAAAATTAGAAGATGATGGAGATAAAGATTATAGTAAAAAAAGATTAGATTTAGCATATAATTTATATATGGCATCTAAATTAATCTCAGATGCTGCTAAACATATTGACAAATCTTGGGAAATTTCTGAACCTTTTGTTAACGAATTCCTTGAAAAAAATAATGATTAGAAAGAGTCTTGAATAGATTAGCAGATTTTATGAAAAGCTATCTATAACAAAGTATAGAATTTATTCTATAAAATTACAACAAAGGAAAATTATGCCAATAAAAAACATAGAATTACCCTATATTCAAACTTTTGAAGAATTTCAAGAGGAAGAACAGTATAGAGAACCTATCAAAAGAAAAGAACATATTTCTAAGAAAGTTTTAAATACTCATCCTAAATATAAAATTAAAGATAAAAAACATTTATTTTTTAAGATATTTAAAGGAATTCCACGTATTGATAGAAGTCATCATATTGTTGATAAGCAAGAAAAATTTGAAGAGAGGCTAATCAAGTTTAGAAAAATAATTAATTTAGATTCTATTCAACCTTATTTATTAGAGTTAGAGTATTACTCTTCAGATATAGATTTTATTCATTATGATTCAAGTAAAGATTTTTTTTATGGACATCCAGTTAAGGCAGGATACATCGGTAAATTAAATCTTGCAAAAACATTCTCTAGGTTCACTTCAGGGGTTAGTTCTGTACACCAAGTTTCTTCTCCAGAAAACAAATTCAAAAGAAGAAAAGAAAAAGCTGAATTAGCTGAAATTGCTTCTGAGATATATTATTATAAGGACGATGTCTCTTGTTTTGAATACGGATTTGGTTTTGATTCTGCAGATCAAAACGCTCATCGTATTTATAACTATGAAAAGAAAGAAAAAAGAAAAGGTTTTTATAGTAAAAAATTGGCAGGTCAAGGAATTGAATGTTCTGGAGTCTATCAAATGAATTATTATTATGATGACAGCTACTATAGATTAGATAACGAGGATTTTTTAGAATATTCATCAACTGAATCTAATAAGAATTCTCTTGGAAGAGACCATTTGGAAACTCTTTCATTATTTCAAAAAGGAAAATAATTTGAAACAAGTAAAAACTGGATTAATGAATCCAAATAAAAATGCTTCATTTGTTGCTATTTATGCCAGAGACTTTCAGCCATTCTTAAATGCTGATGTTCCTGATTCAGTTAAAGTAAGAAAATGTTCTGTTATCTTAATGTTAAATCGTTGGGATGGCAGTATTGGTTTTGTCGGTGGTAATGTTGATGGTAATGAAACACTTATTGAGGGTGCTATCAGAGAATCTAATGAAGAAATTAACTTAAAGTTAACTTATTCAATGCTTGAACCTATTGTATCTCATGATTTTTTTATAAATAATGAGAAAACAAGAACAAGTCATCTATTTGCATCTGAAGTTAGTATTTCTAGATTTTTAGAAATTGAAGCTGATGTTCGTAAAGGTAGAGATTTTGGTTCAGAGATTATGGGTTCTGTTATGGTTCTTGTTGATGATTTTGGTAATGGGAAAGGTTTTCCAACTTTTCTGAATTCACCAATGGCTCCATCAGTAAAAGAAGAATTAATTGAATTAATTTCTCAAAAAAGTTTAGCTAGAAATGTATCTCTTAAAGATATGCTTCTAAAATCTAAAACTTGTAATTAGACCTTTGAGGTCTAGTTACAATTCTTCTTTTTCATCCTTTATTAATTCTTGAAATAATATATTAAAAGCAGATGGTTCCAAATTAAATTCTAAAAACTCTGAGTCTACAATAAATTGAATAGTATTTTTATTCCCTATCTTTTTATAACCACTTATTTTATCTATTTTCATAGCTACATTATTATATACAAACCAACCATTCTTAATTAACTCAGCCTTAGTATATTCAATTTCCACTTTCTTTTTATCTATTACTGGTTGATCATTTATAAATCTCATAATTCTTCCTTTTCTTGTTTAAGTTCATTTTTTAGAATGTTTTTTAAAAACATAAATTCTTTATCTGTTAATCTTATCTTTGTTCTTAGACTATCAAGAATAACATCATATGACCCATTTTCTTGAATGTCCATTGCTTGAATATTAGCAACCTTTATTACTACATTACTATCTGTCATAAAATAACCATTAATATATTCCATTTCTGGCTCTACGTCAGGTATTTCTTCAGTTACTTCCTCTATTTCTTTCTCATTTTTAAAATGATATTCTAAAATAGAGTTTATAAGATGTATTAATTCTTTATCCTCTGACTCATTTCTTATTACAATTAATTTAGGGATATAGGCTAATGGTATTTCTTCTATTTTAAGTCGTTCAATAAAATCATTTGTTGAAATCCCTTCAACATATTTACCTTGAGCAAATGCAACTAACTTAAACAAATATCCATCAAACTTACCATTATGTTTTCCTATTTTAAGAAGGCTAACTCCTGTTTTTCTTGATTTTAAAAATTCAACTCTTTCAAAATAGTTATCTGATAATTCTACCATGTTGTTCCTTATTATTGTATTTTATATATTATCTTTATTTTCCTTTATATCTACTTAAACAACAATTAATTTATAAAAAAACATTAAATAAAAAGTGTTAAGCACCACTTAATGTTTTTTTAAGAAAAAGTATGTTATAATTTTCAAAATATAAAGAGGAATACTATAATGTCATTATCAATGAAAGAACTTATGTCAGAAACAGGTGAGAGTAAATCTACTATTCACTATTATCTAAAAGAAGGTTTATTACCTGAACCTGAGAAGCCTAAACCAAATGTCCACAAATATGATGAGTCTTGTGTAAACATTATCAAGTTTATAAAACATTTACAAACTAAATTTTCATATTCAATTTCAGAAATAAAAGCTGTTTTAAGCAAAAACACTTTTGATTTTGACAATTCTTTTGAGGTTTTAATTAATTCTCTTAATATGATGTCAGGAGCTAAAGATAATATTTGGTATAACAAAGAAGAATTTTTAGAACTTACAAACATTACAGAACAAGAATTAATAAAATTCAAACGAAAAGAGTTTATTTTTGAACAAGCTAATGGGTATTCTTCAAAAGAAGTTGAAATGGTTAAAATCATTAAAAATGCTAAGGCACTTGATTTAGATATTAAACTTTTAGAGGCATATGTTAAAAAAGCAAAGGAATTAGCAAACTTAGAATTTGAAATGGGTGCTAAATTAGTTTTAAGTGATAAAGAAAACAATAATGCTCATTATGAAATGTTATTTGATGTTGTTTTATCTTTAAAGCCATATATTTTCAATATGCAAACAGTTAATGTTCATCAAGAAAGAATTAGTGAGGTAAAGGAATAATGAAAAGTTTATTTAAAATAGTTGGTTTTACACCATATATATTAATTATATTCCTAAATGCGATGACTGACTTAGGTCATAAAATAACATTACAAAATACTGTATTTAAAGCATATGATGGTGCTGAATTAATGATTCTTACAGCTGTAATTAATGCTTTGATTTTAATTCCTTTTATCTTTTTATTCTCACCTTCTGGATTTTTAAGTGATAAATATCCTAAGGTTAAAGTAATTAGATATGCTTCTGCAGCCGCAATTGGTATAACATCTTTAATTTTACTTTCATATTACTTTCAATTATTTTGGGTTTCATTTGTATTGACATTTATTTTAGCTATGCAGAGTGCTATTTATTCTCCTGCTAAATATGGACTAATTAAGGAAATGGTAGGTAATGAACGGATTACACAGGCTAATGCTGTTGTTCAAGCGATAACAGTTGTTTCTATCCTTTTGGGAGCTGTATTCTTTTCAATAATATTTGAGAATCTTTTAAATAATGTAACTTTAGATAAAAACGAGATTCTTTCTTATATGATTCCTATTGGATTTATTTTAATAGGATTTAGTATTATGGAATTCCTTTTATCTTTAAAATTAAAAGAAGGAGTAGCATCTAATCCAGATTCAACATTTAAGATTTCTAAATATAGTAAATTAAGTTATTTAAAAGAAAATCTTTCTATAATTAAAGGAAACAAAGTTGTTTGGTTATCTATTGTAGGGCTTAGTTTTATATGGGGTATATCACAACTTATTTTAGCTGTATTTGGACCTTATCTTAAAGAGACAATGGATATAACTAATACTGTTATAGCACAAGGATTACTATCTCTTTCTGGAATTGGTATGGTCATTGGTTCTTTATTCTCAGGTAGAGTTAGTAAAAACTATATTGAATTAGGAACAATTCCTCTTGGAGCAGTAGGTGTTGCAATAACTTTATTTTTTATTCCTTCATTTACATCTTTATATATGATAGGATTTGGTTTATTTATTTATGGTTTCTTTGCAGGTTTATTTATTGTTCCATTAAATTCAGTTATTCAATTTGACACAAATGAAGATAAATTAGGAAGAACATTAGCAGGAAATAATTTTATTCAGAATATAGTTATGTTCTCTTTTTTAGTTATGACTTCTGTATTAGCATATTTTAATGTTAGTAGTGAAAATCTTATTTATATAGCTGCTATTGTTGCTACTATTGGAGGTATTTATACAATTTTAAAAATACCTCAATCTTTAGTAAGATATTTTATTAGAACTATTATTGGATTTAAGTTTAAAATTGATGTTCATGGTATTGAGAATATTGAGCAAGGCAAAGGTATTTTATTATTAGGTAATCATATTTCTTTTCTTGACTGGGCAATTCTTCAAATGGCATATCCTAAGCAGATAAGTTTTGTTATTGACAAGAGTTATTATAATAAGTGGTATATTAAACCATTCATGAAGTTTTTTAATGCTATTCCTATATCTTCAAGAGGAAGTAAAGGTGCTCTTAAATTAGTTACTGAGGAATTAAACAAAGGCAATACTGTTGCTTTGTTCCCAGAAGGTGTTATTTCTAGAAATGGGCACTTAGCTGAATTTCAGAAAGGTTTTGAATTAGCAGCAAAAGATGCAGAGAACACTGTTATTATTCCTTTCTATCTTAGAGGATTATGGGAAAGTGATTTTTCAAGAGCTTCTAAGAAAATGAAAAACAGAAATGAGAAAAATTTAACTGTTTCTTTTGGAAAAGCAATTAGTTCAGATAGTAATGCTATAAAAGTTAAAAAAGCAGTATTTGATTTATCTATTAGGTCTTGGGAAGAATATTCTAATACACTTAAACCTATTCAAGAGTCTTGGATATATAGAGCTAAAGAAGTTAATGTTGGTTTATCTATTGCTGATTCGACAGGGGTAGAGTTAAATGGTAATAAGTTTATTACGGGAACATTAATGATTGCTAATAATATTAAGAAAAAATTAGGTGATGAACAAAATATAGGTTTATTACTTCCTACATCAGCTGCTGGTTCTATGGGTAATATGGCAGTATTAAGTTTAGGAAAAACAATTGTAAATATAAATTATTCAAGTGGAAATCCAAGTATTGGACATGCTTTAAAAGTAGCTTCTATTAATAAGATAATTACATCAAGAACTTTCTTAACGAAATTAAAAGCAAAAGGATTTGATTTAACTGAAGTATTGGAAAATAGTGATTTAATTTATTTAGAGGATGTTAAGGGAGAAATGAGCAATCTTAAAAAAGCATTAATGTTAGGTTTTGTAAAGTTAATGCCAGCATCAGTATTAAATAGTCTTTTTATTAAAAGTGCTAATATAAATGATACAGCAGCTATACTTTTTTCAAGTGGAAGTGAAGGAACACCAAAAGGAATTGAATTAACTCATAAGAATATTATGGGAAATATAAAACAAACCTTAACTGTTATGAATCCAATGGATTCTGATGTTATGTTAGGGACATTACCTATCTTCCATTCATTTGGATTAACAATTACGACTATTCTGCCTCTTGTTGAGGGATTACCTGTTGTTTGTCATCCTGATCCAACAGATGGATTAGCTATTGGTAAATTAGCATCTAAATATGAAGCAACAATATTATTGGGGACAGCTACTTTCTTTAGATTGTATGTTAAGAATAGAAAGCTTCAACCTTTAATGTTTAAACATCTTAGATTAGTTGTTGCTGGTGCTGAAAAACTACCTAAAGAAATTGCTGTTGAATTTAAAACTAAATTCGGTGTTGACATCTTTGAAGGATATGGAGCAACGGAGACAACTCCAGTAGCTACAATTAATATTAGTGATGCGTTAGCTCAAGATAGTTGGAAAATTCAGAAAGGAAACAAGGTTGGAACTGTTGGTCTTCCTGTTCCTGGAAGTAATATTAGGATTGTTGACCCTGTATCTTTTGAAGAATTAGATGTTAAAGAAGAGGGGATGGTTTTAATTGGTGGAACACAAATTATGAAAGGATATATTGGTAATCCTGAAAAAACTGATGAAGTGATTAAAGTTATTGATGGAATTAGATGGTATGTTACTGGAGATAAGGGTAGAGTTGATGAGGATGGATTCTTAACTCTTGTTGATAGATATAGTAGGTTTGCTAAGATTGGTGGAGAAATGGTCAGTCTAGGTCTTGTAGAGACTGAAATAGGCAAGGTAATTGATTCTGACATTGAAGTTATGGCTACGGCTATTCCTGATGTTAAAAAAGGAGAGAAAGTAATTCTATTGATCTCAGGAGAAATTGAAATTGATGAACTTAAAACTAAAATAAAAGAGAGTGGATTAAATCCATTATTTCAACCAAGTTCTTATTTTAAAGTTGATGAGCTTCCTAAATTAGGAACAGGTAAAGCTGATTTTAAAGGAGCTAAAAAATTAGCAGAAGAGTTATCTTAATGACTACTATTGATATTCATTCACACTTATTGAACTCTGATGTTGAGTTCAATAGATTCTATGATAAACTAGCTATTAAATTCTTTGGTAAAAAGTTTGGGTTAAATTCTAAAGAATTAATTAAAAATCCATATAAAGAATATGTTAGAACTATTGTAGATAATACTCAGGAATCAAAATACATAGATAAAATTGTTCTTTTTGGTGTTGATGAAAGAGTTGATGATAATGGAGACACTATTCATAAAGATATAACTGTATGTGCTTCAAATGAAGACCTTTTAGATGTTTATCTTGAAAATAAAGATGTTATTGTTCCATTCTTTTCAATTAATCCTATTAGACCTGATGCATTAGAC
>Ga0256824_10000072_pt1 | contig 32100 bp, 41 predicted proteins | sample CV67metaG_FD_191570 | JGI IMG/M metagenome (GOLD analysis project Ga0256824, IMG submission 191570) | Hydrothermal vent microbial communities from East Pacific Rise, Pacific Ocean - CV67 | ecosystem: Environmental > Aquatic > Marine > Hydrothermal vents | place: Pacific Ocean: East Pacific Rise...
CTAGTTCTGTAGCTACAGTCACCTATCAATTAAATACTCTATATGACAATCCAAATCAACACTTTCACTCATTTCATGCTACAGTCACCTACCAATTAAATACTCTATATGACCATATCAATAAGGGTTAACTATCAATTAAATACTCTATATGACTTATCAAAAGAATGTCTAATGACTATCGCTGCTACAGTCACCTACCAATTAAATACTCTATATGACCCTTGTATTCTTTTTCTACTCTTTCATGTCGCTACAGTCACCTACCAATTAAATACTCTATATGACATAGTATATGTAAACATAAGCTACACCGTTAAAAACAATACTTTTAAAAATTAAAAAGCAACCACATTAAGATAATTCCTTATGTGTTTATCATATTTTTTATGAAAATTCTCGATACAAACTCTCTCTTCAAGGGAGGCAGCTTTTTTAATTTGAGGGTGAAAAGCACCTTTGAAATTCCCGCATAAATGGGTTTTTGTAACATTTTTAAATTCATTTTCAAGCTTTTTAATGTCAGATATTGCTTCTGTGAGCATCTGGGCATCAACCTGGAAAGTACTGCTGCCGTATTGAACATAATAAAATGCTGTAGAAATAGAAACCTTCCCCTTAAAACTAACGTGTTGAGCATTGGCTGTATCTTTCAAGTTAATAGAAAAAGGAGGATTAAACATTTTTGGATTCAATATATATTGATTAATCTTCTTGCCTTCTCTGGCTTCCTTTCCCTGTAAATATGCCCAGTTTTTTTGCCCCTCTTCCACAAGGGAATATCCAATAGGCTTAAGATTGTGAATACACCAAAGCGTTTTATATGATATGAAATCATCATGAGAAAAATCACCGTAATCAGAAAATCCTTTTTTCCACTTCTTTATAAAGTTTCGTACATCTCCATAAACACCTTTGTTTTCCATATCTCCTGAAACAGCACAAGGCATTTTGCTACCCTCCTTAAACTGGAAGAAGTCTCCTTTTTTAGGAAGAGGTGTTATTTTCAAGACAGAGGTATCAACTTCATCGAATGTTTTGAAATTAGAGGCTACTCGGTAGATAAAATCCACATTTGAAATATAATTTGTGTCTTTGGCTAATTTAAAAGCATCATTTTGTTTAAAAGTAGTATCGGGAAGCTCATAAAGAGATGTTGTGGGCATATAACATGCTTCTTGCTGGTCTTTCTTCCAGTAGGGTGCTGAACGTCTAAAATAGGCTATTTTCTTAGACATAACATCAAAGGAACTCAAAGGCAAAGGTTTGGATGCGGTTGCTTCATCTAGTCTGTAGCCTTTGTCTTCTTCAATTTCTTCAATTTCAACATGCTTTATCTTTCCAAAGCCAAGCTTTTGCTTCTGTCCAATACTCTTTACCTCATTGGTAAGTAAAGCGCCTATGTGTTCTGCACTACCCTTAATATAAAAATGTATCTTTTCTACAAGCATGGTTTCTTCTTCTATAAGAGCTTGTTTATATAGACTATTTGATTTAACTTTCCCGCCTAAATAGTCATATATTTTTTTATACTCAGGATTCTTAATCATTTGATGAAAATCATAAAATATCTTTTGTTCCTCATCAATATACCATATTGATCCACTGAAGACACCGTGCTCTTTATGTATAAAATCTACAGTTTTGTGCTCATCATCAAAAGGAAGAGGGTGGCCACTCTTTGCTTTATATCCATAATATGCAGAGAGGAGAATACTGTCTATCGTAGTAAACCGATTAATCAGCAAAGGAGAATAACCTTCACAGAAGAGAGTCACCTTTAAATTTGACATTTTCATTTTATTGTCCCTTTTCGTCTATCCATCTCTTTAAGACTAGAGAGTTCCCCATATCCTAATCCACTTTTATATCCTATGAACATAGGAAGATGAATATTGGAGATAATCGTACCTCTTACGGCTGGGTAATACAAATTCTCTTTATATTTAATAGGGGAATATTCCAAGTCTTTAAAAAGAATAATTACTTCCTCAAGCATAACCTCGACACGATCTGCCTCTTCTTGCCCATACCAGTCACGGCACATTAAAACAGTGACCTCTTTAATCTTATCAGCTACATACGATTCAAGCCACTTCTGATCAAAATTTTCTTTTGTGTGTTTTGCACACAAAGCATACTCAAACTCAGCAGAAGCGATAATAAGCGGTGTTCTTAGTCTTCTTTCTTCAAAACCATATTCAAAACGCGTGAAATCATAAGATGAAGAAAAAACTCTATCGGCTTTAACAGAAACACCATTTATGTCTATTTTCGGATTATCAATGATGAGTTGTTTAAGTCTATTTAGTGCAGATTTTGTGCGGGTGTCAGTTTTGAAAGTATAGATAGCAAAACTTTTTCGGTTTGGCATCGAGAAGATAAAAACAGGTTGTTTGTTTTTGTGACTCATTACAATATCGTGAAGAACTTTGTCTTCTTTTGAAATAGAAGCGATATAGTTTCTTATATCTCTAGGCAACAATCTTCCAGTCCCTTGAATTGGATTTTTATATATAGTAACTAGCTTCATAGTACTCCTTTTAATAAAGATAGAATACCTATAAAATAATTAAAATTACCTTAAACCCGTTTTGTATAAAGAATTTTATTTTTTAAATAGAAAAACTGTTATAGCTAGGTTAGCATTAAGTATTTTTGAGTCAACATGTACTAATACAACAATAACTAAAAAGGTTATTTACCTAATTTCAAATATTCAAAAAAAAGCAATATAATACTCCATACAGACCACAATACAACAAGGGTATATTATGAATCAAGAGAACGGAGAACATCCTAAGGGAGTTCATTATCAAATTGCATACAGAGTGCTCGCCTCACCTAACTACGGGATCATTTCAAAAAATGAAGATGGAGAAACGACAGACTCCGGAACAATTAGTCGTAAAGGGGTTAGACATCATCTCCGGAGACCCTCCGAGTATAAGACGGAGCCCACTTCTTCTGGAAAGGATTTTGTTTTTTCAGAGGAAGACTTTAAAAATGCTGTTGAGTATTTTGTTGACGAGATGGATGTGCTTATCAAAAAGTACTCACTCTTGGGTGTGAAGAAAAAAGATATCGATTCTGTTACTGAAAGTGTCAAAAAAAAGGTCCAGGAAGAGGAAGCCAAGATAGAGGCACTAAGTCCTCATGTTTTTGAGGTTGCTCCACAGGTACACGAAAGAGAGGGACTGGTTACTGATGCGTTAAGCGAAGAAACGGGAATTGGAAACCTTGCTCACTACGGTTATCCTATCAAGGGACACTTACTCGCCGAACTCGAACCATCACAAGAAGCGCGCATCCGAAATAATGGTGATGGTAATATTTATGGGGCTGACAGATGTATCGAGTTAACTTATTTTGGGGTTCCAGATACTTTTGCTCTAAAGACAAAATCTTTTATGCCCATAGAGGATCTTGTCTCTCAGATAAAAGACAGTTCTTTCTACAGGCTCTTTGTCTCCGAGGTGAGTGAAAAGGTTGCAGACAAGAACCGAATTAAGACGGATCCAATTTTTCATGATTTTGAGGAAAAAAATAAATCACTAAAAGATGTAGAGGAGTCCGTTAAGGAGTTTTTATCACCAGTTAACCCTATGGACAAGGTGTTTGCGTTAATTGCACAGGAAGGGGATGCTGAAGCATCGTGTGAGACAGTTAGCAACACAAAAAAACCATAGGGGAGTTGTTTTGGCTTTCAAGATCAAAATAGTGGATATTTCACCGTTTAGACCTTGGAGCTGTTGACCCCTGGTGGAGTCTGTAAAAATAAATTCGCTACCTTTACAATATTTTTATTGAAGTTTGATACAACAAATCGTGAGTCACAGCTCTCACCGTTTGAATTGATGTTGCTGTCATTTTCCAACAAGACACTAAAGATAATATCATCTACATCACCAACACAAAGAACCCCCTCAAGAATAGTGCGATTATAAAAGACCAAACCTATCCTAAACGCAGGGTCGTTGTATCTATGCTCATAAGTAATAATAAGTCGGCACTGCTCTTTCATGATTGGATCTTCAAGATCGATTTTCTTTAAAATAAAATCTCTCAAGGATTGTGTGGTTAATTCTATTTTTGCTATTGCTTCAAACATTTTTTCTCCAAGTTTTCAAGTGTCATAAAAAAATCAAAATTAAACTCCAAAGCTTTTATGTCTATGTTCTTTTTGGTCAAGAGGTCTCTGTCTTCCTTTCCCAGAAGGAAACCTTTTTCATCACTCTTGTATTTCCCTATAGTTATATAAAAGGCACCATCCTCGGAACTGTCATTTTTATCTAGTATGTGGGCTCTGTAGGTAGACACAACACCCCCTGGATTTCCCTGAAAAGTATAAGAAATATCATATCTTCTCTCCATGTATCTACTCTCTACATATAAACGAGTTGTTTCTACAGACACCTCCTCGTGAAACTGAACTTTTTGCTCATGAGTAAAATTTCCAACCAGATAAACATCTTCCCACTCTTCCCACTCTTTGTTTGAGGGGGGTTCTATGTACTCAAGTTCTGCCCCGATTCTTTTTGAGGCAGCTAAGTAAATATCTTTATGCACACGATTAAGACTCTTTTTGAATGAATTTATTTTGACTTTCTTTTTTAACATTCTGTTATCAAGGGTTTCGGCGGGCTGACTGTCCAGGATTAGTTTCTCTAGCTCATTACGAGCTTCACTAACCTCTTTATCTTTCTGGGCAAGCTGCTCTTTTAGAGTAGATTGTGTCTGTAGTAGATTGGATAAATGTGCTTTTGCATTTCTTATATCCCTAGCTTTAATATCATCACGCAAGCTCATAATTTTACCTTTAAAATTTTTTAGGCTATCTGTAAGGATAGCAATAAGTCTTATTTGTATAGTATATTATATCATTTACATAGTAATTATATGCTTATAAACAAGACTTATTGTTGATTTTTACAAAATAACGAAAAGAGGTATACTTATAAAAAAGGATACACATGAATATAAAGTTGGGGGGGAGATTCTGCAAAATAAAAAAGGTGATAGGGTTGTAGTATATGACACGCCACTTCAGAAAGATGACGGCAGAGTAAAAGTTGTTTTTTTAGATGAAGAGTGGGAAAAATGGGGAGGGCATGATTCGGAAGTAAGGCATTACGGTATGCCCTTTAAGCACAATATGAGAATAGAGATGATTAACATAGAAGAGGGAATGAAGGCGTCCGCTTTTGACTCTGTGGTTGTGAAAAAACTACGAGATTTACTTATAATTCTCAAGCGGAACTGTAGCCATAACCGCAGTGGAGTTTTGTTTTCTAATAGCTTTTGCCACATTTACTAAAAAGGGTAATGCACTTCCTCCAAATGCACTTCCTTCATCTAAGATCATAAGAGTAGAATACTTTTCTATACAAACCTCAAGATGTTTTAAACACAAGGCCTTGCCTCTTGATTTTCTCTTAAGTGTCTTAGTTCTTTTGCAGTTTGAATACTTATTGTATTTTTGAGTCCTCTTTGTTTTACGTTTTTTAAGAAGTCGCTTACTTGTTTTGCTTTCTAGCTTTTCTATATCAATATCAAGCTTATGTTTATCTCCAAAATAGATACCATAATCTTTTCTGGCCTCTTTAGGTAGTTCTTCATAATACATATCTTGATATGCTTTTACAATCTTGTTTTGGTCGATTAATAGCCAATAATCCAGGTTGTCGCTATAGATATTAGCGAGTCCTGTAATCTTTGTGTTTTTAAATCCTTCATCTGAAAAATAGATATATCCATCTTCGGTAATTTCAAAACCATCACCCTGCCAGTATCTATCGTTATCATCGTACATAAAGTCCTTTGATTGATACAATGTGTTTTTAATGATAGTCTTGTCAATTACCACCTCTTTGTCTTTTTTTGTTCCAATACTGTCAAAATATCCCATTTTATTTTCCTTGATTTTTATTGCTCTTAAGACTTATCTAAAACAAAAAGTCCACTACTTTACGAGGAGCCTTATTAAGAAAAGTATGTTTCTGTATCTTAAAGATCTTTCCACTCTTTAGCTATTTTTCTCATACCTATTCTACTAAGACCTATGTAAAGCTCTGTAACATCACTCTCACTATGTCCTAACAGCTCTGCAATAACTGCATAGTCCACATTGTTCATAGCCAACCACGAAGCATAGGAAGGTCTTAAAAGGTGTAACCCATTTGCACCTTTATCAATGCCCACATGATGAAGTAATCTCTCTACTGTTTGATATATAGAAGTAGGAGCAAACTTATCTCCACTATATGAGCAAAACAATAAACCACGCTCACACTCATTAGTGTGTGCTGTGTGCTGTTCATACTCTTTTTTGATATTGCTGTATTTAATATAGGCAATACGCTGTTTGTTCCCCTTGCCCTCAACAACTAGCCTTAAAAACTTACCATCCAATATATGACTGCCTATCTCCACGACTGATACAGCATCTTTTCTGAGACTGATTAGTTCCTCTAAGCGTAATCCACCATAAAGAACTATTAGCATCATAAGTTTAGGCTTCGCAGGGTTACTACCTTTAAACTTAAATGTTTGAAGCCCATTCTTAAATCGCTTTATCTCCCTCTCATCTAAAAAGACTACTTCCTTATCTTCTACAACTATAGGTGACTTAGTTTTAAAGCCACCTCTTGACACACCTAGATTAAACATATAAGGCTTTCCGTCTTCATCTATAGCATTGTTCTCTATGAGGCTAAATAGGCTGTTAATCTGCACCATGTAAAGCTTTTGGGTGGTATCATTGAACCCCTCTTGATTGAGTATGAAAATCTTATCTCTCATGGTAGTGTCAAACGACTTTAGAGAAGTGAACTCTTTTCTATCTTTTAAAAAAGCATAGAGGTTAAGCATAGGGTTAGAATATGACTGTAAGTTGGGCATTGACTTTCTAATGTCTAATTGCACCCCTCTAAGCTCATCTATGGAGGTACAATCAAGTATCCGTTTAGATTGTTCTGCACGATTGAACGTATCGGTCTTATATTTGATTGTAAGCACTTTAGAAGATAGATACTCTTTAATCCAATAGAATAAATCTTCTAGGGGCTTGCTGTTTGGTTGTAGTTGTTTTTTCATTTATACTATATCCCCATATTTTTTAATAATGTAATCACTATTTTTTTGAGAATATTTTTTCTCCTTACAAATCTTTGTGCAAAATTTATCAAATGTTCTTTTCTGCATAAATTCTTTTTTACAGTTGCAACACAGAATCATTTTTGGGAGAAGTTTAGCAAGCAGTGATTGTGGATACAGTATTTTTCTTCCACTCTTTTTACATTTATCTTTGCTTAGTCTCCCCTCAGAAATTAACGAATTTAAACTACTAGGGGTAGTATTAAATTTATCTGATGCTTCTCTTGCAGTTAAATATATTTCTTCATCCATATTAATTATAAAACCTTTATATACTAATATAAACATTATAACATATAAATAATTAATTATTGTATGCTTATGATAAAATTAGAAATAATATTTAAAATATTTGTGGGCATAGTGTGAAGAGTTGCCTAAAATAATAGGGTGCTAATATTTTTTCTTTTTTTGCAAAACTTCTAGTCTACTCTTCCAATATGCAAAAGCTTTTTTATCCCCCTTACTTTCACTGTTAATACTATTCATCATTACCTCATTAATGGAGTCCAAATCAGAAACAACACTATGAATATTTTTCCTTGTGGAAAAATCAGCAACAAACTCTATGTGGTTTGTGTGCTCAAAGGTTCTTCTTGCTAACAACAGGGGAAGGTTTGAAAAAAACCCTTCATAAAGAGGATATTTGAATCCATCCTTAATAATACCACTGAGATGATTTGAAAAATGCAAATAGTAGTTGCTGTCAAAATAAGCTTTACAAAAATATAAACTTTCCATTACAGCTTCTTCGGCGCATAATCCTCTGTCTACTCCACTAACCATAAAGTTATTGCAGTCAGAAACCCACAGACAATTATAAAATTTCTCAAAAAACACACCCTCTTTATTTGCTGTATAGTCCGCAATATAGTCTTGGTTGGAAATGAGTAGATTTTCAGTACCATAAGCTGCCTGTTTCTCACTGTAGGATGAAGGGTAGAAATCATAAAATATCGACAATAATAAGCAGTGACGATACTTGTGGGTCCCAAAGAGCCTGTCTTTATGTTTGAATACAAAGGAAAATAGGGTTTTAGCCTCATCATAGCAAAGCCTCTGCTTATCCCAAAGAAACAATGACTCTATAGCTTCAAGCGCATATTGAGGATATCCAATTAAAATACTCTCAACACTCTTACCCCGAGATAATACCTCTGAATCAGAATCAAGAAATGTGTCCATTTTACTTAGATTGCTGTAAACCAAGCGCCAGGAGGCTTCTGTATCCATAAAGCCAAAATGTCTTCTGGGATCGTTGGGGTTATCGCCGTAGGAAAAACTAGACGGGGAAATGAGTCCAGAAAGCCATAAAGAAGCTGTATGAAAACCGTATTTATGGAGGAGCCAGAAATTAGCTGCTCTATCTAAGTATTTTTGTCTAAAAGTAAGTCCTGAAAGTGCAGATATCGGTTCTTCCTGAAAGCGATCCATACTGATAGCGCCCAAATAAGACGGGAGTTCATCCATATCAGGAATCTCTTTTTTTGTGAGAACCTGAAGACAAGGAGGCGGGTATTTTTCAAAAACTTCTATGTCACACGCCGCCAGATAGCGTGTGTTAATCTCTTCTAGCGAACTTTGACTAAGATAATCTTCTAAATCATCTAACTCTCTGGGGACAGAGTTCAATACATTCCTTACTATTGTGCTTGTCTCAAACGAAAAGCTACTACTCAAGACAAGACTATCTACTCTTTTACATATTGTCTGCAGCTCTAAACGGCTCAATCTAGGTTCAACATCATAATAAGTGACTATGGGATTTTCTGTGTCATCTGTTATCTCTAGTAGATTGTCTATAGAGAATAAAGATTTTATAAAATTCTCCGAAGTAGTATTAAGACTATCTGTGTAGTGTTCTGCTCTGTGGATAAGCTTTTTAACGTAATACTCTGGATAAAGAGGGGTAGCATCCAATACGGACACAGATTTGGGCTGATGAAGTACACCAAGACACTCGTAAGAATTTCCCAAGATCCCTGTTTTCTTTGTTGAGCCACTACTGAGTTTATCCATACTTATTTTGGATACAAGATGAGGCTTTAAAGCTCTATAGTGTTCATGTCCATATTTTTGAGAGAGCATGTCTAGTGCTTTTCTGTGAGAAGTAGAGGGGTTCTGTTTCTTTCGCAACTCCTTAGCTTCAGCCTTAAAGTCCTCAAGAAAAGGTAGAGAGTTGTTTCTTTTGTTTTTCATAGGTGTTTTCCTTTGTTGGTATTAGGTGTCATATAAAAGTGTTCTCATTCGATTACTTACACAAATTAATCCTAAAGGAAATTCAATATAAATAAAAATATATCACGTATACGCAGTTTAGCCATACCTTAAAAGGCGAGAGCGGGGAGCACTGCAGAGCATTAAAAAAGTATATCAAAAAAAACCAAAAAAGAAAGACTCCAATATTTCTTTTCATCAACACAATAAAGGGGGCGGACATTTTTTTAATAGAATAATGATTATGTTAACCAAAGTCAAGATATGGGGAGGAGTGGGTGTTTTTGGTGTGATTTGTTATGCATAACATTTTTAAGCCCTCCACGCTTTTTTATTCACAAGAGAATCTTGCCGGTCTATATATGGGATTAAGAATGCTTTATTCCGCTAAAGATAATAATAAGTAAAAATATCGACTTATTATTGATAGACATATATACCTATTAAAGCAATACACCAGAAGTAACCATCTGTAGCATTTTTCTAAGATTTAGCCACGACAAACTTATGCAAAAATCTTCGAGCCAAAATTTACCTATTATATGGTATAATACATTATATAAAGAAAAGGCAGGAATATGTTAACAAAAGAAAAAGTGAGAAAGGGTGCATTTCCCCTTTTTTTTCTATGGTAAAGAATACTAAAGACAAGGAGTGGTTTTATATAGACAAGGCTGAAGACCTTTTTGTCTTTATTGGCAAACACTTCCCCTCTGACACTATGGCAGCAGGAAAGCTTTTTGAGGGGGTCACTAGATATGGCACTCAGCGTTTGGGTATCACACCTAAAGACAAAAAAGTGGATACAGCAGACTATGTTGCCCAAAGAATCAATACCCTGTCCAAAGTTGCGCTGAAAGTACCAGAGAGGAGAGAAAACATAATCAACGGTTTTGCCAAGAATGATTTTGTTTGGATAAATAGAGAAGGTGGTTATAATTTCATAAAAGATCTTCATCCCATCTCGTCCCTCCAAGAGTCTGCAGAGTATAGAGCGGAGTTCACAAATGAACCTATTTTAAAGTCTGAAATACTTTTTTTAGAGAACGATAAAAGTCTTACGAAGTGGAATACACATACTATTCAAAGAGCTTTACATAGAGATAACTACCCGCTAAAGTCAATAGAATCTTATTCTGAGATAACAATGCTTTATGAGGCGATGACCTCTGGGGTTTTAAAAAAAGCACTTGATATTTTAATTGAAAAACACAAAAAGATTACTATTTGTTTCACTACTGCTCAGCCACTCCTTCAGCAAGACCAAGCCGCCATGTTTAAAAGCATGTCCCACCATCTCGCAAAGGTATATTATACAGGAGATAAAAAAATAGGACAACAATTAACTTCATTGGGAATTCCTTTCGTGAAGTGCGACTGATAGCTCCTCTATTTCGCACAAGATTGAAAGAAGAATATAAGCCTTAATATGGTATAATATACTATATAAAGGAGATTATATGCAGAGCGATAAATTAGTGTTTTGTCCAAGATGTTTGGAGAAAAACAAATACGATAAAGACCAAAAGTGTGTAAGTTGTGGGACAATTATTCCTGATGGGATCCTTGAACTTGAAGAGGCTTGTGAAATTCTAGGGCATAGACTTGTGGAGATATTCGACGACGAAGATGATAAGGTTGTTTTTATGGCTAGAACTTCTCTTAGTGATGCACAGATTAACGAAGCTATTTACCTAGAAGAGCTTGATGATACAGATAAAGACTATGCTGAAAAATGTGAGTTTTTAGCAGAAAAAACTGGTGAATTCTTTGAAAGAGTATACGCAGAAAGAGTGGATGTTTAGATGGTAGGTTTTATTAACGTAAAAATTGAAATTGGGGGAAGTATCACAAAAGATCAATCTAAATCCATATATGAAGAAGCTTTAGCTGACGCTGCCTCCCCCTATAATGATGGTATTTTTACCTATGATGAGATGATGGAGAGCGTCAAAGAAGATGGAGAGATGATTTTTTATGGTGAAAATAAAGAAGGAGAGTTACCTCTTCTTGAGAAGTACCTTAAGAAAGAGGGAATTGCATTCTTAAAAAGCAGCGATTCCCATTCTGATCTTAGAGGTATTATTTCTTCGGATTCTGAAATTGAACATAAGAGAGATATAGTCAAATTTGACGGGAATATATCTTCACCCTCCGTGCTGATTGCTTCTTTTGAGGGAGTCTCAGAAATTATTGCGAAGGAGGTGCTTGATGAATTGAAAAAAATGAACTTAGGCAAAGCAATAAAACTTTTAGAGGGTGCGCTTTTTGATGGCACAATCCCTGTAATTTCAATCAAGGAAGAAGACTCTGGTTTAATTGTGCCCAATGGGGAAGACAAAGTATTTATGATTAATATAAACCATGACAGAGAGAACTACCCTACTTTCTGTGAGATGTATCAGGAATGTGATCCCGGATACACGAGGGCAGATATTGGAGTGTATTCTGACAGGTTTGAGTTGTTGTCTGAAGGGGTCTCAGCAGAAGAAAGAAAGTTTCTAATGGACGAACTAGACAGGGCTCATGCAAACGGTAACTATATCCAGGTGGTAGAGTGATGAAAAGATGGGGATTAGTGTCCCCTGCTGACTCCGTGTAGGGGGACTATCTCAACAAAATACTCTGTTTTGGGCAGATGAGATGCTCTTCTGTTGTATTCTTTACACTTTCCGTCAACCTTTGTAGGGGCATTATCGGAATAGACCGGACCGCCACTAAAGACACCCCCGACATATCTATAAACACCATAGAGGATTTCACCCCCCTCCTTTTTCATAATAACTCCCCTCGGCAGTATCAAAAAAAATCGGTGCATCGTTTCCATAGGCTTTTCTCCAAACATCAATAGATAATTTTTCGTTGAAAGCCTTAAGCTTTTGCATGTCAGAGCTGTTATGAATCCCTCCGTATTGTCGGGTATAAAGCCTAGCTTCTACAAAAAGAGAATTTAGTTCTTCGGAAGAAAGGCAATCCCTCCCCTTTTTGTTGTGAAATATATCAGAGAGATAGAAAAGCATTGACTCCTTTTCTTTAAGAATGCATATATAGAACCCTTGGGACTGAACTTTTCCCAATAGAGCTGAAACCTCTTTTTTGTAGCTATCTTCCATTTCAGAAATCTCTTTGAGGGGGAGATAACCAAGCTTTTTAAAAATAGCATCAAACATCTTTTTCATCTTTTTCCTTTGAGTCTTTAAATTTTTTATCAATCAATTTTAAATATTTTGATGGAGTAACTTTTTTCATTTCCTCTGCCAACCACCTGATTTGAAACCAGGCTGCACCAGAATCACGCAAATCAAAAAAGTTTTTGAGAGATCTTATGTTGATCGTCATCATTCCGTCCACTTTCCAATTGTCTGTAACGATGTGTTTAAAGCTGTCTCCGACATTTCTTTTACGTGGACCAGCTTCTAAAGCAAGAAAAAGATCCTCGGCTGACATGTTTTGATTCAAGAGAGGGATAGATTTTTTTGCCACAGTAAGCTTTTCCCAACTCTCTCCTTTTTTAATAAGTTTCATCTTCTGAAGAAGCAGCTTATCAAAAGCATTGCCCCACTCTAGGCGCAAGTAGTCTTCTGTTGGAACAACAAGAGAATCTGCTTTAATCATTTTATCAATGAACCACTCCCTAGAGTCATCCACATCCTGAGAAGCGTTAAAGGCGTTAAGAACCTCCCCCATTACATATCTTGTGGATCTAATTGTATATGTAGCAATTCTGTGCCGAGCAAGTTCCTGAAGGACACCTCGACTCATCCCTTTGATGAGAAAAGAAAGCACCGCATGCTCCAGAACAGAGTGGTGAAAATACGTCCACGCAAGTTTATCTAAAAGTGCTGCATCATCAATTTTGTTTATTGCATTTTTATAAGATTCAAAACTTTCATAATCTGATAAATTTTCTTTAGTGTCATTACTGTTATCAGAGAGAAATTTATCCATATCTCGTATCTCAGAGTTTTCAGAGGAGCTAAAACTATCGTAAGCAGTTCTTCCTGCAAACTCTGCCACCCCTACTCCCGTCTCCTGAAACAAAAAAACTCTAGGTCTGCTATATTCAATTCCATCAATAACTTCTATATTTGGTACTCCCATAATAAGCCTTTTTTAGTGTATAATATATTATACCTCAATGAAAACAATAGAAGCTTAAAAAATTAACTGAAAAAGTTACGTTTAATTCACTATATGTGTTACAATAAATAAAAAAAGGAAAAGGTAATGAAAAGAGATAGCAATGTATTAAAAATGTTCAAAGTGCAAGAAAAATTAAATGATGAGCTGGATGGAAAAGATTGGAAGAATGGAATATCTAAGACTGGGAAAAAGATAGACTGGAAAAGGGCTATTTGGCTTAAAGCTGCTGAAGGGATAGAATCATACAAGGGGTGGAAGCACTGGAAAAACAGAGAAGAGGGAGTAGATAGAGAAAATCTAAAGATCGAAACCGCAAACATTTGGCAATGTATCATGAGTGATATATTAACTATCAGAAAGCATGAGTCTGTTAACGAGATAGTGGATGCCTTTGAAAATATGGGAATAGTGGGGGACAGAATAAACAAAGGGGACGAAAACTCATTCTCAAATGAAGAACAAATAGATGCCTTTGAAAATATTGCAGTTATTGCCCTCAATGGAGGTTCGGAGTATGCATTGGTAGACTCTTTTTTTGAGCTGTGTGAGGTGTTAAACATGAACACAGAGGCACTGCACACTACGTACATGAGTAAAAATATGCCTAAGCCTACGGGAAATAGGGGTATCTCAGGAGAGGGGGAGTAGCTGTGGATATTCTAGACGAACCACTTCTGGTCGTTGCAGGAGTGTTTACCCTGGTGTTCCTCTACTGGATGGGCGGTTCCAAAAGAGGTGGGAGAAAAAAATTTGATAAATACCTAAAAGTAAAAAGACAAAAAGCCCACAAATATATTGCGAGTAAAGAGTGGGGAGAAAAGAGAAACAAACGATTTGTAATAGATCACTATACTTGTCAGAAGTGTGGAACAAAAAAATCCCCACTACAGGTACACCACAAGACATATATAAGGCTTATGAACGAAGATGTAGAAAAAGATATCATTACGGTATGTACGCCTTGTCATGAAGAGATACACAGAAGATTTGGATATCCCACGTATGGAGTAGATGATAGAAAAGATAGACGATATTGGGATGAAAAATGGAATTCAAAAAAACAATGGAGCAAGCAATGGAAGATATAGAAAAAAAGAAAGATATAAAGATTGCAGAAGAAAGTTATTTTATAAACAAGTCTTTGCAGAAAGAGGATCTAAAAGAAATAGAGAGAGTAATGAATACAAGAATAATTGGATATTTTGAAGAAGAAGAGCTGTTTATTGGGGACAATGGAAAAACATTTTGTGCCTATAAGATAAAAGAGCAAAACAAAAATATTCTTGTGTGGGCGAAAAAAAACTTTAGAAATTTGGAAGATTTTAATGAAGAATACAAAACCCAATTTAAGAAAGTGATTGAGACTCTAAAATCAAGAGCTGTAGACCAAAATAAAGTAAACGCCGCAGTGGATGGCATGATGGTGCAAGCTTTTTGTAAAAAAGAGGATATTTCGGAACTTGATTTTCGTAAGAATGTTGCTGATGTAGAAAAAAGAGCTTTAGGTTTTTTCAAAAAAGAAGGAAAAAAAGAATTTATTGAGTATGCAAAAAAAGAAGGGATCATAGGAGAAAACGGAAAGGTCAAATTAAGTTCAAAAGTTTTAAATGAAGATTTGGTAATTATAGAAGTTATGAAAGAAGTCTGTGGGGGTAAGGTGGAGACAATTTTTACGGACGCTCATGAAAATACTAGGTATATCGTATCTAAGGAACAAAGAGAGGGCGGGAGCAACGAGGAGGATGTATTTATTGTGGAAAGAAATGTGGGATTTAGGTTTCCGGAAAGAAAAATAGGGCAGAGCTACTATACCCCAAGAGGAGAGAAGGTGAAGATTGGAAGCATTCTTTGGGACAATAACTCTCAGGATTGGATAATCTCTTCTGGCGTATGGAAAAACTCTGAAGATGCCCTAAGCAAGGACGACTCCTCTATCTTCTATAAAGAAAGCGAAAAAGGGTTTATTGAATATAAAAGCCGAAACAAATAAAAGCCCCTCCAACGTCCTCTCCATCTAGGGGGAGGCTTCTTCTGTAAGCCAAAAAGCATCTCTATTATATAATCTATTTTTAATACAATTATGGTATAATATACTATATCAATAACAGCTCTTGTTTGGCTAAATTGAAATCAAAATAAAAGGATATAGAGATGACAAACTATGATGATAACAAAGAGTATCTAGTAAGTGGAAGAGACAGACTTGGGGGAGTAAGAACGGGGAAAGAAATTAAAGACTTTGTTGCTGGTCTCCATCAAAGCTATAGTGTAGACACTCCTTCAGAGGAGGAGATTGTTGAGTTTCTAAAAGTCAACGGATTTAATATCAAGGAGTGGGATAGAGCTGAAAAAGATTTATCAGATGAAGAGATTGTGTCCTTGGGTGGAGGAACATGCAAACATTGTGGTTCAGGAGAGGTTGACCCTCAGCCTACAAAAATGGGTGAGGGTTTTATTTCCCGAAAACTCATTTGTGAAGATTGCAAGAAAGAGACTGTTGAGTATTACAAGCTCGATGGAACAATGGAAGTATAGGAGACAAAAATGGCATACGAATTTAAAACTATTGAGAACAAAAGACTAGGAGAGCTAGATATCGAAGCAGGCAAATTATCTCAAGATGGTTGGGAAAAAGATGGCGAGACCGGAAGCTACATTACTGATGTTTCTGTGGAGCGTCAGGGGAGATACCTAAATAATAGAGTGATGTTTTTTCAGGGATGGAGACGGGCGATAGAGGCAGAAAAAAGTAAATAGGGGAACTTCTTTTTGCTGATAATGTATATTTTTAGATAATATAATATATTAGTATAATGTATTAGTTATATACAGAAGGAAAAAGAACCATGTCAGACATAGAAAAAGCGATAAAATCCGTGGGTACATTTGAAGCGTTTCAAAAAACCCTTTTGTTTCATGGGACATGCGAAGAGATTAAGGGGAATATTAGAGGTGGGGGGTACGATGGTGTGCTATGGACAGCAACTACCCCCACTGTTGCACAAAACTATATACCTACCTCGGGAGCTTCTATGAGTTTTGCGATCAAGCAGGGATTTGAACTTAACGATAGGGTGTCTTTTCATTATGATGGAGATATAGAATTAACCATCTTGGCGATGATGGGATATAAAATACGCGTTGACACGGAAGAAGGTTTCCAAAAAATTACGGGATACACTGTAATAAAAGACAAAAAGTATGCAGATCTCCCAAAAAACAAAGAACTCAATGATTTTGTAATAAATGAGCTTGGATATGCCCCTGATTCCTCGGGAAGGGTAGATTTAAAGCTAGACCATAAAGAAGGAAAGAGAAGGCTTTTAAAGGCTGATTACGAGATGCCTGGTACACTCTATGTCTTTACCGGAGCCGAGAAATTAAATCTCTATGACTATTCAACGGGGGAATCAGACCTAATGAATGTGCAGTATCATGATCTGGAGATGTTTAAATCACTAGAGGAAAAGGGGTACGATGGGGTAATCATAGATGACTTTGCCCAAAGTGAGAGATATGGTAATGTGGGGCATAGAAGCGTAGGACTCTTTTCTGAAGGAATAAAAAAGCTCGGTGTTGAGCCTTTACCGGCAGTAAACTATGATTGGGGGAAACTTGATGAGAAGCATCCGTTAAGTGCCATCGAGACGCCTGAATTTAAAACCAAGGAGATATATGAAAAAACGGCGAAGAAACAAGAGGTAAGAATAGAGAAAAGACAAGATGAAGAACAAATACAAATAATATCAAAAAGGAAAATATAAATGTCACAAACAATAAAGCTGACTTCGGAAGAAATTGATAAAACTTTTTTTCCAATACTAGAAGAAATTGATAAAAACACATATTTAAAAATAGCCATAAACATAAAAGAATGTCTCACTAATCGAGGAGATGCAGCAGGTTCACCTGGGGTGTTACTAGCAGCTCCCGTAGAAGTCCCGCAAAATAAAGAGTTCAGAAAATTTCCTACAAAATTTGAGTCTGTGAAAAAAATGATAGAAACAATGGAGAGATGGGGAAAAGATAGAGAGAAAAAATTTGCAATATTTCCTTTTTATGGGGATGATCGGCATGTCAAGTAAAATGCCTACACCAAACACGGTTTCAAAAATAACATTACTCTTAATGTTCTTATGGCTAGTGGTGGTAGCTCCTCTGGCTTTTAGTGGGGTATTTAATGAGATTGTAGACGCAATCAGAAAGCTTTTGATGTATTTGCCTTCAGGGTGGATAGATACCTCAACACCCGTGTCACACATTCAAACAATAGGAGATGTAGTTGAGTTTGCTAGAGAGTCTAGCATATATGAAGCTATTTTTTATTCAGCTCTAACATTCTTCGTCACAATATCTGCACCGATTGTGGCGATGTCATCAATGGGAGAATGGGCTAGAAGAGCATCAGACAAATCTAACTTACGATGAGTTAGCTTTATCTGGACAGACTACCCACCCTTCTTCTCGGTGTGAGCATATTAAGACCTTTACTGATTAGGATTCATTGTTAGCCTGGGAGCTATTCCTTGCCCTTGCATCTGCGATACGCTGTGCGAGTACGGAGAGGTTTTCTTTTTTCTTCTTTTCTTTTTCTTTCTTCTTCTGAATCTTCTTTAGCGTTCTGCCTGACTTTTCTGCGCTAGATGGCTGCGAAGACTTTTTGGGTTGTTTTTTATCTCTAACCTTCTTCTGGGGAGTGTCTTTCTTCTTTGGCCTCACTAAAGATAAAGAATAAGGAACTGTTCCAAACATATCATTAAGTTTTCCATCTAACTCAAGTACACCACTAGAGACATCGGCATAGTCGGCATAGTATAGGTGTTGTGGGTCTGAATAAGGTGAATACCCAAAAAAGTTATCGAAGTCATTAGGGGGAATTAGTAAACCCAAACATTCAACAAGTAATGGAATGGACTCATCAGGAACATCATTCTCCCCCCTCTTGGCTGCGATCTCCTTCCAAATATCTCCAAGATTATTAGAGACAACCCAATACTGCTTAGTACCAACCTTTTTAGAGTATCCTTGCATAAAACGCTGTGCGCGTATGTGAAGGGCTCTTAGTTCTACATTTCCGTAGACGTTGACACCATGAAGAGAAGTTGCGATAAATGTAGCAATAGCAAAAGCCTTGTTTTCATTTTTAGCAATCTTTCCTTTTACTTTTTTACCATCTTTTGTATATTTAGGCAAAGCCATTGATATTTCTCCCTGAGTTAATATATTATATTATACCATATTTATAGAAAGCTAGGCTTAATGAGGGAATCAATAGTATCCGATGTAAGCCCGTGTATATGAGTGGTAATTAAAAAGGGGGGAGTTATTCCCCCATCGCTTCTTTTATTTTTAAAACATTTTCTCTTTCAAAAGCAGAAAGTTTCTTCATGTCCATTCGCGATATCTCTAAAAAACTGAGTTCGTGCCAAAAAGACTGCAAGGGAAGGTCTCTTTGATAATAGTATTTAATAAGAGAGGAAAGTATTGAGCCGCTAAGATCATAGACATAAGCAGTTTGAACAACTCCTATACGGGTAAAGCTACTCATCACACGAGACAAGAACAATGGAGCATTTAAGGTGTAGTCTTCTTCGGACCAAGCAAAGTGGTGGATCTTTGCGATGATTGCGGTTTTTTCCCCTGGTGGAAAAGGTTTAATACTAATTTTTTTCATTATATGTTTCCTTGGTGAGTAGTCTATAATATAATAGGGTTGCTTTTAAAACACTTCTCTAAAACAGAAGAAGTATTTTTGTATCTTCGGGAACCTTGTTGGTTTCTATGATTTCTTCCAGTTCAGCAGATGCCCATCCCATCTCTTCACAGTCCTCTAAGTCAATATAGAGAGTTCCACCCTCATTGGTTGCGGTGGCACTATTAGGGAGTGAGCGAGTGAGGCTATCTATAACGCACTCATCCACAGAGACAATAAATCCCTTAAAATCATTAGCGATACTCATGGTAATCCTTTTTTTGTTAGGGGGCTCTAAAATTACTTCCACTCCCCTCTTTTATATATTATATTATACCATATATAATATAAAGCAAGGATTAAAAAACCATCGAAATTAAGAAGCTTTTTGTGATAGTGAGAGCGCCCTACTCTCAAAGAATGCATCGATACCGAGATCCTTTTTATCTACCGTATGACGAATAAGCCATTCATACGTTTCTTGAAGACTATTCAAGAGTGAAATTAGCTTGTCGTAAGCAAGAGGCTTTATTGCCTCAAACATAGAGGTTGACGAAGCATGGATCGTAATATTTCTTAGATGATTAAAATTTCTTAGCATATTCATTTCATCTGTATCAAATAACTCTTTGGTTCTTCTATCATTAAGGATTGTGCCGAAGTTATCTTTTTTATAAAGTGCTTCAAACCAGTCATCATTTTTGTTGAGGTGAGCACTTATCATGAAGAATAAATTATGGTGGAGTCTCCCAACCTCAACAATGAATAATGAGGAGGACTTGTCTATTGCCCCCTGGAAGGCTTTGAATCGTACATTACTTTTCTTCCTCTTCCCTGAGACAACATCATCGAGGTACTTCAGGTAGGGAACCACGTCCAAAGAAAGTCTTTTCGCGAGGGATGCTACCTCGTTTGGACTTTTGAAGTATTTATTTTTCCCTTGATTTCTCCCTTCACTCAAGATACCAATAGTAAATTCCTTATCTGCGTGATACATTCCGTCTAGTATTTCTTTAATTTCATGATTTTCATACATTACTTACCTTTGCTTTGTTGAGGTGTTTCATTGTTGGCAGCTTCCAGTAGATCGTGATATGCTATTTTTGCAAAATCGTAATCCATCCCCGTAATGGTTGTTTCCTTTAGTGAGAACTGGTCATCATCACCTTTCAGTCCATATTCTTCTTTTAAGTAAAAGACCTCTATGCCAAGAGGGTTGCAAAGCATATACAGTTCCTTTAGCCCATAGTCCATAGTATTCACAATTCTTTTCGGCTTCCAGCCCGTAGCTTTGTATATTCCCACAATAGCACTATAGAGAGAAAGGATTTTATCTTGATAAGCAAACGTACTATGTATCATGATAGTGTCGATTTCAGACTTTGGGAGTTCTTGTAACGGTGACTGATCGTAATATAGACCAAGCAGGGTAAGGGTTGGGCTAAAAACACCCTTCACCTCTTCGAGGATGTCCTTCAGGGACGAAACCTCATCCAAGCCTACACTGCCCTCTAAAATGGCTGTGGATCCAAGGACGGACGATAAGCCCTTTCCTGAGAGAAGTAGTTTCCCTTTTTCTGTATTTGTTTTATTTGACATCAGATAACCTCCGTTTTTAAATATAGTATATTATACCATAAAAAGATTAAATAACAATATATATTGAAGTATAAAAAGGGTATAATATACTATACAAGATAAGGAATTACCATGAAAGAAAATATAACTATAGGACAAGAGCTTCCATTTGAGAAGTTTAACGCTTGGGTAGATAATAATGAGTATTGGTTTGATGAGGTAGGAACGGGGGAGCAGAAGGAAACTGTATTTCTTGTTTCCGAAGAATATGGAGAGGGGAAGAGAGTGGGTGCCTTTCTGTTAACTCAGTATAGTAAAGATAATACTATGGTGAAGTGTATTGAAATTGAAGATGAGGTAGTGGTTGTTCCCGTAGAGACTAGAGAGGAAAGCATAGAGAAAGAAGATGCCGATCTTAGGTCTGCAGCAATAGCCTCACCACATAGGGTGCAAAGAGGATTGTTTGATACAGCAAAGAAGAAGAGAACAAAGCTCTATTTCGCTTGTCCTACGGGAAAAAGAAGAGATGGTCTGATTGCTGAATTTGGGTCTGATTATTTTGGAGCGTGTATTACGCCTACATCGAAAAACAGAATAACTATGGCGAGAATGCCTCACTTTATTGATAATGGTGTTTATGGGGCATTTTCTAGAGGTGAGAAGTTCAGTGGAGAGGCTTTTATAAAACTTATTGATGAGGTGTATACGTCTGTTAGAGTTGGTGCTTCTGCTGAGCCAGATTTTGTAGTTATTCCGGATATCATTGGGGGAGGGGCAAAGTCTCTTGATTTTTCAATGAGATGGATGGATTTCATCAAGGGAAGCCGTGTTGAAAACTTCACTTACTATTTAGCAATTCAAGATGGTATGAAATATGAAGATGTTGAGGATATAGTAAGAAACAAAAGAGTAGACGGTTTGTTTGTAGGTGGTTCTCGTCCTTGGAAATACAAAACAGGGGATATTTGGGCAGAGTTGGCAAGAAAATACAGTCTTCCTATTCATGTAGGAGGTGTTGGAGTAAAGACTACTGTTGAGTGGGCAAACTCTGAAGCATGTCAGTTTACCAGTGTAGACTCAGGAATTCCTATGTTGCACCCTAGACACTTATGGGAGATCTTAGACATGGAAAGAGAGGCTCTGGGAATGAGTGGAAGAGATATTAATGAAGCCCTTTGTGCAAAAGCTGTCTAAAAAACAGTGAGTAGTTTATGGACAAAGATTTAAAAAGGAGAGTAGGTGTTGTTGTTTAAAGCAATGATGGGTGCATTAATCGTAGTCATTATTTCATATCTAGCAAAAAGTAAGAATTATTACATCGTAGGATTAGTCCCCCTGTTCCCAACATTTGCACTGATAGGGCATATAATTATAGGAACAGAGAGAGGGGTTGGTGAGCTAAAGGAAACTATAGTGTTTGGGATGTGGTCATTGATACCTTATTTTGTGTACCTCTTGATACTGTATTTGATTGTTGATAGGGTGGAGTTGGGGTATGCCTTATTGATGGGGCTTATAGGCTGGGCTACTACTGCACTTATTCTGGTAGTTATTTGGAATAGAGGTACAGGGGGTTGAGTGTAAAATGTATTATTGAGATAAAAGGCAGATTTTTCCACCGTCTTTTATGATCAATTTTTTGTCTTTAGGGATAAAGTACATTACTCCATCGATAAATATTTGTTTAAAATTCATATTAATTCCTTTATTTTATATATTGTAAAGCAGTCAAAGGTAGAGATGAAAACTCACAGCTCCCCTACCACCCAGGAGTGCGTCCACCGACTTGGGAATTGAACCCGCTAGAGAACCTGTGAATTTTCAGTGCTAAAACCAAAAGAGTGTATTGGTATCTGTGTAAAATGACTAAGTGGGGTCTTTTTTCTCACTACCTAGTAATACACGCTTCTCTCGGTTTTTAAAACTTAACAAGACGTTCTCTGTCTTTTTCTGCTGTGTTTATCGCATCTGCGAAGAGCTTGGCACACTTTAGGAACACTCCAGGCAGAGTCGTTCTTTTCAATGGCTCTATGTGTTTTGTTTTTTCTTTTAAAGTGCATAGGACACTTCCTTTCTGTTTTAATTGTGTTTGTTGGGGGGACATTTGAGACTCGAACTCAAGACCTTCAGTACCACAAACTGACGCTCTAACCACCTGAGCTAATGAACCCACACTATATATTTGGTCGCAAGGGCAGGGTTTTCACCTGCAGCCACAACAAATGATGTTGAGGAATGTGTATCTTCTTGTAAGAAGACCGGCTACTTGCTTTTTGTACAGTACAGCAAAGTGTGACCGGACTTGAACCGATGACCCCTCACCTTTTACGGCAAGTGCTCTAATCCACTGAGCTACACACTTATAATTTCTTGGTACGCCCACCAGGACTCGAACCTGGATCACTCACTTAGAAGGAGAGTACTCTATCCGGTTGAGCTATAGGCGCAGCACAATGACCAGAGAAAACTCTGATCTTTTTTACACTAAAAGAGTGTTGGCAAAATTACCAGCTTCTTTCATGTCCAAAGAGTCTTTATATTGAGATAATTTCCCCATTATCAAGCCCTTGGACTTAAGATTTCTTTTTTCTTCTGGGATCTCTTCAATAAGACCAACTACAATTTTTTCCATTTCAGCAGAAGACATCTGAGCTGGAAGATAAGTAGAAAGAATTTCCATCTCAAATTCTTCTTGAGAAAAGTCTCTTTTGCCCTCTTTTAGACAAACGATGGTTTCCTTGTTTTGCTTAATCTGCTTTCTGATGGAAGTAAAAATATCTTCATCAGTCAACTCTCTGTCTTTGTCGTTTTTGGCGATAAGTTTAGCTCTCGACAGAATCATTCTAAGAATGTTTCTCCTGACAGTATTCTTATCTCGCATAGCTTGTTTAATATTTTTGTTAATTTCCTTTAACATTTTATACTCTTTCTTTTTTTGGCGGTGACAGATGGGTTTGATAGCAACATTATATATGCCACAAGGACACACATTGTTCTATTTTAAACCATATCACCATGGCTTGACGAGCAAAGGGGGTCGAACCCTTGACCTTCTACTAAAAAGCAGACGCTCTAGACCAAACTGAGCTATACCCGCAAAAATAAATACTCGGAGATACCGTGGCAGGTCTCCACCCGTGAGTTCCAACGGCATCCTGGAATATTTATATGTTCAAACACCCTCTGGATGCTTTTAAAGTGGAAAGTTTTTAAAATTCTCCACACAGCTTTTTTGGTCGGTCTAGCTAGACTTGAACTAGCGACTTCCACCTTGTAGGGGTGGCATTCTACCAACTGAAATATAGACCGTTTCTTATGGTGGATCTGGAAAGAGTCGAACTTTCGGCCCATTCCTTAAAAGGGAATTGCTCTAACCAAACTGAGCTACAGATCCAAATATTACACTTACTCTGCGATCCTAAACGACCGGAAGATAAAAATCTTCTTCAAATACTCACAAAAGCACTTGAAGAAAGTTTTTAATTTAAAAATGGTGTCAGGCACAGGATTTGAACCTGCACAATCATAATGATTAGTGAATTTTAAGTCCACTGTGTCTACCGTTCCACCACCCTGACAATGGAGGAGAGCATGGGATTTGAACCCATGGAGGTTTTGATACCTCGTCTGGTTTCAAACCAGAAACCATAAGCCACTCGGACAGCTCTCCATAAAATAATAACCGGACCGCACACTTACTCTAGAGATTTACTACCAATGAGGCAGCCAGTGTGAACGGGACTTTTTTTCATGTTGACAGGATTTGAACCTGCGTTGCTCCTCAAGGGATTGTCCTAGTCCACTAGACGACAACACGATAATTGTAAAAATGGCGGTACTGAAGGGAATTGAACCCTTGCCACTTCGCCTGACAAGCGAAAACTCTAAACCAAACTGAGCTACAGTACCAGTATTGCGTATTAGGCAAACTAAAAAATATAGAGAGGTCTTCTATCGTGGGCGACCAACCAGGCAAGAGGTAAAACTCTTTCCCAAGGATTTGAACCTTTTTCTTCTTTTGTCTATATTCTTTAGTTTGACTAAACTAAACGTATCACAAAATGATACGATTAGGGGATATAAACGTATCATTTTGTGATACGAATAAAAACAGTCTGAGGTGATTAGGAGGAGTGCTTAGGTTCCTCGGAAGATCACTTCCAAGAGAACCTGATGGGGGCTAGGTTCTCTTGGAAATTATCTTGACAATATGTAAAAATGAGGGCACTAATAGGCCCTTAGAGATACAGTTTCTATCTGAGATAGACGTATGACTTGTTTTTTCAAGTAACTCTTTTAATAATGCTGACATAAAATCTATCCTTTCTTTTTTTCTGAATGGTTGAGAGGGGGAGAATCGAACTCCCGACGTCAAATTTTCAATCTGATGCTCTACCCCTGAGCTACCTCTCAACAATAAAATGGTACGAGTAATAAGATTTGAACTTATGATCTCCTGCTCCCAAAGCAGGTGGGTTAACCAGACTTCCCTATACTCATACATCTAAAACAACTTTAGTGGAAGAGGTAGTAGGCATCGAACCTACAAATTCTTAGTCCAAAACCAAGTGGGTCTACCAGTTCCCCTATACCTCCATATTTAATGATAACTAAGCTTGTGAGGCATAATTGTTATCAAGTGCGAGCAAATACTCGCTTATAAAAACTTCTAAAAGTTCTTACAAACAAGTAAACCTTTGGCGACCCCAAGGAGACTTGAACTCCTGTAACATGGATGAAAACCATGGATCCTAACCGCTAGACGATGGGGCCGTCTATAATATTATTGAAATCTAATAACATAGACCGTTCCTGCAATAGCAAAAAGGAATATAGTAAAAGCTTCCAGGGTTTCTATGAACATGTCATACTCCGTAATAAAAAAATAAATAATTGTTTAAAAAAAGATGAAAACAGTTTTGAGATATCAAAACTTGAGACATAACCTTTTTAACCACAGTTCTAAGTTCTAAGACAAGAACTACTGCTGGAGAAAAGGGATACTCTCCTTCCGTTGTAGTAATTGAATTCCAGACAATCCTGGAGTTGGAGTCAGCATAACGCTGGATTCAATCTTTAAAAATAAAGACTCAATCCAGCATTTAGACGACATTTTATTTGCATGCTTCTCTTTTCGAGAAAACTTGGGCTTTCTTTGTGTTTCACTTCTTGTAGAAAGATTGATTTCTCTCTTTGCAAAAAGAACCTGAATCATAAATCTAGGTTTAACTTTTGTTTTCATAGTTTTCCTTTTCTTACTGTTTTTTATGGTGAAGAGCAAAGGATTTGAACCTTCAATGTTTACCCAACGGGACTGGATTTACAGTCCAGTGTAGAACCACCGTCTCTACAGACTCTCCTCGTTGCCTCGATTGGATTGGATACCAACTCTAGTTGAACTGGGTTCAAACCAGATCTATATTGTCAAAGGCAAGCTGAATTAACAGCTATAAATCTTCAAATGAAAACTTATAGCTACTAATCTATTTTGGCTGCGTAGCAGGGACTCGAACCCCGGACCAAGTGATTAACAGTCACCTACTCTACCGCTGAGCTACTACGCAAAGAATAAAAAGTTTTCTTATTATATAATATATTATACCATATAAGTCATAAAAACAAACTTAACTCATTTCTAAAGTATGGCGGAACAAGAAGGATTTGAACCTTCGGTACATTGCTGTACGCTTCCTTAGCAGGGAAGTAGGATAAACCTAACTCTCTCATTGTTCCAAATGTTAGCGAATATAAGGGTTGAACTTAATTCATTATAGAAATGTTAAATAAGCATATAAAACTATTATGTCCATATAGTAGGATCATATACTCTGTTTTGAAAATAATTTTTTTTGGAAGGGTTTAGGTTCCTCAGAAGATTACTTCTGAGAAAACCTAGAGGGTTAGGTTCTCGCAGAAACAATCAAGTGTTTATATCCAAAATAACTATGGAGTTCTAAACACGATTTGCTTTGCTGATTATTATTTGGGACAGCACACTTTGAATTGCTGTTCTTAAAACTGTTTAAATCTATTAATACTTTTCTCATGTCTGTCCTTTATAATTTAGTAATACCGAAATTATACCACGTTAATATTTGATTAACCTTATTTTTACACAAAAAAGGTATTTTTCTTAAAATATCCGTATTTTGAACGGACAGCCCCTCTATTTAGTCTCTACTTAGAAGTTCAGGAGGCAATATTTGTCTCTCTTAACAGTAGTAAAATAAGAAAGAACCCTCTCTTTTTGTTTAAAGAGGGCTTCATATTCAATTTCACTAAGCTCAACCCTGCAGAAATTAATAAGTATCTTCTTGTGAGAATCACTTATCTCCTCCTTGTCAAAAAGGACAAGTAGTTCTTCGAGGTCACTTGAGAGACTGCTTTGAAAAGCATCCAAAAAATTAGAGAGAGGCAATACCGAGTACTGTTTATTTTTATACAACACTTCGCTGAACAATTTCCTAACAACGATATCCTTGTCGTCAAAAGGAAGCGTACTCTTTGTTATCACCTTTGAAATGGCGGAAGAAAAAAAGAATTCCCCTATTTTAGGATCAAAAGCATTTAATGCTCCCCCTTTCTCCATGAAGCCTATTTTCCCTGTACTCATGAATTCTTGGAGATCTTTTGCAGAAAAATACTTTTCAAGCATCTTTATCACAGGTCTTTTTTCTTTCCATCTATAATAGCTGGCGACAGAAATCCCCATAAAATCACACACAGCGTCTCGCAGTTTTTTATCTACCAAAAAAGTTCCTTTTTTAAACGGCTTATGCAGCTTCGGGGTATGACTCGACTTCGGTGATCCAATCGTAAGCGTTTTCCCTAGCCCCACACACTTCATCTCTGTTCTTCTCTTCCATTCTGACAAACTCGTCTTGAGTAACTCCAAGAATATTCTTGTAGTTTGGTTCATCAAAAGTTTTAGTATCTGAATTATACTCAGAGAGTCTGAGACCCCCATCTTCTGTCATGGCACGAAGAACTATCTCTTTTGTATCCAAAAGCAAAAAAGCCTTAATGACTCTATGGAAGTTTTCCAGAGTCCCAGCATTAAGAAAAATGGTATCGCCAGAGTTGGGCGTCCCCCCATTCTCGGAGTCTACCCAGTTCAAGGTATCCCCCTCCACCGTGACCCACTTTCCTTCTTTTAATACGCTCCTAGCTTCGGCTGCAACAGCCTCATTTGTGAAAGTAATTCTTCCACAATATTCAATAAATAAACTCATCATTTTCCTTTTATGTATAGTATATTATACCATATAAAACTTAATATAAGCACTGCTTTAGCAGAGAGGAGGGTTCACTAAAGTTCTTCAACTTGTACTTGCAGATAGCAATAAGACACTCATCCGTACTACTATAGATAAAGGCTTTTTCGATCCTCCCAGACTTTTCTTGAACTTTTGTATAGAGGTAGCCATTCCAAGCACACAAAGCAGTATTCCATTCGTAGCGAACATACCATCCAAAGCCCATATTTTTTAGGGCGTTGGTAAGTGTTGTTCTGTCCTTAGCTGATAAGGGCAAAAAATTCTCCTTCAGTTAAAATAAGAACTCCCAACTTCTCAGCTTTTACGGCTTTTGACCCAGCAGCTTCTCCAGCGAGAACAAAGCTTGTATTCTTGCTGACCGACCCAGACACCTTGCCACCGTGAGCCTCTACCAAGGCTTTAAATTCTCCTCTTGGACGGCTAAGAGTTCCTGTGATAACAAAGGTTTTCCCATTGAGATTATCACCAGCAACCACCTTTTCCTCGACAACAGGTTTTACAATTTCAACAAGTTCTTTCACAAAATCTTTATGTTTTTGCATAAAGGAAACAAAGTTTTTTGCCCCCTCGTCTCCGATGTCAGGAACAGCAATGAGTTCTTCGTAAGAGATAGGGGAAGAGAGCATATCTAGGGTTCTTTCTCCAAAAGCTTCAGCTATTTTACGAGAAGAGGTTTGTCCAATTTGAGGAACATCAAGAGCATTTAAAACTCGCTCCATATCAGAACCAACAGCAGACTGAATAGCATTGTAAACATTTTCTGCTTTTTTGGCTTTAAATCCCTTGAGAGTCAACAAGTCTGACATAGACAAGCCAAAGAGGTCTACAAGGTTTTTAACCAGACCAACATCAACCATTTCATCAATAGTTGCTTCCCCCAGAGCTTCCATTTTCAAAGCTTTTCTACCTGCGGCGTAAGCAATGCGACCTTTGATTTTAGATGAACATTCTTCGTTAGTACAACGAATAGCCACCTGTTCTTTATCCAGTGTCTCGCAACCACAATTAGGACAACTTGTAGGCTCAACGATATCTTTTTCGGAACCGTTTCTTCTCTCGGCAAATACCTTTGTGATTTTAGGGATGACATCACCTGAGCGAACAACTATAACACTGTCACCGATTTTAAGTCCAAGTCTTTTAATCTCTTTGTAATTATGAAGCGTTACTCTTCTGATGGTCACACCTCCGATTTCAGTCGGGCTGATCTCTGCAACAGGAGTCAAGTTGCCAAGCTTTCCAACTTGAACGGCTACGCCCAACAATGTTGCAGTTTTTTCCTGAGCTTGAAATTTTCTGGCAGCCATATATCGAGGATGGTGGTTTGTTTCTCCCAATTCCTCTTGTAAATGCTTTTCTGAAACCTTAATGACTGCACCATCGAGGAGCATTCTGTACTTTTCTCTGTCTTTTTCAATAGAGTGAAAAGCCTCTATGACTTCTTCTATCGTTCCTGAAATACTAAACTTATGTGCATCATAATCCTTAAAGCCTTGAGTAGAAAACCACTGTGCTTCCTCTTGCTGTGTGCTGAAGTCTTTATCGTTTTCACCTAAAGAGTATGGAATAAATCTCAGTTTATAATTTCTTACATTTTCAAGACTTCTGATTGCTCCACTCGCACCATTTCTTTGGTTAAGAAAGGCAGACTTACCGTTGGAAATTCTAAAAGAGTTTACACTTCTAAAATCTTCAGAGAGAATGACTGTCTCGCCTCCAACTTCGACAAAGCCTTTATGGGCGATTAATAGAGGGATATCAATATACGGGGCATTCAGCGTGATATCTTCACCCTCTTCTCCATCTCCTCTTGTTACAAGAGATACAAGATTTCCTTCTTTGTAGGTAGCAAAAAGGCTTGCTCCGTCAAACTTAGGTTCAATAAAGTAAGTTGTTCCAACAGGATGCTTAGAAGCCCACTCCAGAAGCTCTTCGTCTGAAAAAAAGTCTTCGATAGAGAGTTTCTTTTTAAGATGTTTTTTCTTAGCAAAACCTCCGTCAATTCTGGCTCCAACAGCTTGAGTCGGGGAGAGTGGATCGATTTCATCTTTGTCCATACTTTTCTCAAGCTCTAATGTGGCTCTTCTGAGGTTATCAAACTCATCATCTGTGGCAATGGGATTTCCCCCATAGTATCTCTGGCTCATCTCTTTTAGTCTTTTTACTTTTTCAACATAACTCATAGTTGTCCTTTATTTGATATAATATATTATACCATATATAGACAATAAAGATACTTAAAAAATGTGATTATTTAAAATATTAAAAAGGGTTTTCTATGTGTTTTTTATCTCATTAAAAGACTTTTCTAATATCTTCTTTCTGCACTCGAAAAGAAGAGTTTCCAGCATATCGAGATTATCAGTTCCAGAAGCAAGTAGCAGCAGCTTTTCCATTTTAATCCCCAGTGTCTCTTCGAGAGAAGAAGTCTTTATCTCTAGAGATAGCGGGACGCTTATGATTGGAGGAGAAACCAGATCTTTGTCTGTTGAGTATTTTGAAACATCTATTGATAAATCTAGCTTAAAAATAAGTTTTTTAATTGCCCCAACCGCATTTCTCTTTCTCCACCCAGAAATAGTATTTCTTGCTACACCTAGATCTTCCGACAACTCCGTATCTGAACCTGCTTTAAAGTAACACTTTAGGTCATCAAGCATATTTTCGGCTGTATTGTTCATTTTATCCTCCCATTATTTTCTGAAGTATTGCTAGGTAGTTCAAGCTCTTCTTTTTCGTGAAGTCTTATCGCCTCGACTAAGTTTTTGTGAGAGGTTCTTTCATAATCAACAGCAATTTGCTTCCCTGTTTTTTTATTAGTCACAACAACAATGATTGCTCTAGGCATAACTTGCTGTGTCATAGGTTTGTGCCTTGGGGACACCTGCATTATGTTGTATTTCTCTCTCTGTTCTTGTGTCACTTCTTCCCTTTCTCCTGTTCTTATATTAAGCTAAGGAACTCTTACTTTTGTGAGATAAAAATTGGTATCATATTGCGTCATTCCCCATACTAATTGTCTCTCGCTTAAATAAAAAGAGATTGAATCAGTTATCATCTCCTCAGCACTCTTTTTACTCATTGTGTCTAATAGAAAATCAAAGAAACGCTTAACCGACTCTTTTCCGTCCTCAAGATGTCTATTTTCCTTACTAAGTCTATTCAGTAAACCGAAAATATATTCCGTTGTTGGATTCTCGTTGTGTTTGTCCTTATTGTACTCGACAATAAAAAGTGGGATCCCGACTCTAGCTCCCATTACAAAACCTCATGGCGATTAGTTTTATCTCAATGTTCATGTTTATAGTTTTCCTCTGTTTTTTTTGGAATATATGATGAAGGTTTTCTTCTTATGCACTCGTCCAAAACCTCTCCAAAAGTTCTATCTGCGTTCACTAATCCCCGTAATGTTTTTATGTCTTTAAACAAATCATGGGTAGGGGCAGAGAAGTCAACAGAGAATTCAACAAGCTTGGTGTCCGCTGGTTTTTTGTCAGGAAGAGGCTCTGAACTGTTTATAATTGTATATCTGAGTGTTTCTCTAAGATGGATATTCTCATCAACGGTTCCGGTTAAAGTTCTCTTCATATTAATTCCTTATATAATATATTATACCATAAAAATATAATATATTGATTAAATAGTGGTAGTATTTTGCTTTTAGGGGGATTACATTCTTGATATCTTACATCATTTCAATAGAATACCCCCATATATTCCCACAACCTAGTCAAAAAGGCTTACTTCTTTGGTTTCTTTGGTATTCATAACCTCATCATGCATAACCTCTTCAGAGGGATTTAAGAGGGGGAGTAAATTTGAAACACTCGATGTCGTAAGTTTAAAATTACTATCAAAGTACTCCATCGCTTCTTCTTCTGTAATGTCAAACTCTTCCGAAGCTTCTTTTGGAGACTTCACCCACTTGTTGATTCGAGCATTTGCAATATTTAGGGCTTTCATAAATTTTTGATTATACTTCAGGTGAATGTTTCCATTTTTGAAAGCTTTGATCTCTACAAAAATATCTTCAGGGAT
>Ga0256824_10000073_pt1 | contig 32027 bp, 48 predicted proteins | sample CV67metaG_FD_191570 | JGI IMG/M metagenome (GOLD analysis project Ga0256824, IMG submission 191570) | Hydrothermal vent microbial communities from East Pacific Rise, Pacific Ocean - CV67 | ecosystem: Environmental > Aquatic > Marine > Hydrothermal vents | place: Pacific Ocean: East Pacific Rise...
TGACTGATGATTGGTTAATTAGATACAGTGATATGTATAATTCTGGTTCATGGGTTCATATTCGAAGTGAAAAACTGAGAATAGATATTAAATTATGTTCATCTGATGAGTTTTTGAAAAAGAATTTCTTTTATGGACAAAAATTAAATATTCTTCCTGTAGAACAAAGAACTGTATGGGGAACTGAATTTAAATTAATTGGAAATTATTCAATAAATAAAAACAAAGTTTTCGTTTCAGAAGATGAGTTCCTACTATCTGAAGACTTGATTGAAGCAAATCAAGCCTGATTCTTCTCCTTTTTTGGAGAATCAGCTATTTTTAAGTTTATTTTTGCTATGATTAAGTATATAAAGGTATTTACCTTTAGAAAGGAAACAACATGAAAGAAAAATTTCACAAAAATATTTTAGAAATGATAAGTATTTTAATTACAATATTTTCTGTTACTTATATTGTCAATTCTATTTTAGTTAATGGTTTTGATGTTAGTCCTATCTCCCTTGTATTTGGAACTGCAATAGGTTTATTAATTGTGTTTTTTAAGAATTTATTGAAAGATGAAGAATCTGAGAATATGTTAAAAATAATCAATATAGAAGAAGGAGAAAACCTTTATCGAGAATATGGTTCTTTTCTACTATATTTAATTACTTTAGATTTGTTTTTTTATATATTAAATTTACTTTAATTTATATGCTTTAAGTGTATTTGATAATAGCATTGCTATTGTCATAGGTCCAACTCCTCCTGGAACTGGAGTAATCATCTTAACTTTGTCTTTTAAGTTATTGAAATCTGCATCTCCAACTAAAAACCCTTTATCATTTTGATTAATACCTACATCTATAATTATGGCATCCTTATTAACCATATCTTTAGTTAATAAATTTATAACTCCTGTTGCTACAATAATTATATCTGCTTTTAATGTATGTTCTTTTAAACTAGAAACACTTTTTTGAATTACTGTTACTGTTGCTTCATTATTAATAAGAAGACTCGCCATTGGTCTACCCACAATATTGCTTGCTCCAATCATACATACATTCTTCCCATAAAGGTCTATATTATACTCTTTAAACATCTCCATGATACCAAGAGGTGTGCAAGGGACAAAAGACTCTAAATTAGCTGTTAAGCAGCCTATATTGTATGGATGGAATCCATCAACATCTTTCTCTTTTGATACTTGTTCTAATATGTTATTTTGATTTATATGTTTTGGTAAAGGTAATTGTATTAAGATACCATCTATCTTATTAATGTTATTTATTTGGGTAATAACATCTATTAATTCTTTTTCTGATACATCTTCTTTTAGTCTATGGACTGTAGAATATATCCCCGCTTCTTCACAAGCTTTCTTTTTCATATTTACATACTTATTACTAGCTTTATCTTCTCCTACGATTATTACACATAATCCTGGAGTATATCCATTTTCTTCTATTTCTAATTTTATTTGATTTCTAATCTTTTTAGAAAGACTCAGTCCATCAATTAACATTTATTCACCAGCTGATAAATATTTTCTAATATATCTATTATATTGATAAGTATCATTTTTTACTCTTAGTTTTTTTAAACTACTTTCTTCGAGTATACTTAAGGGACTATCTTCTAATATTTTATTTAGTTCCTCGCCTTCCCATTTTCCTGCTTCTTGTATTTTTGTTGTTCTATCTGTCTTATTTTTTGCTATGAAAATCAAAACTCTGCTCTTTTTTTCTAACATCTCTTTTACATCTATTAAATATTTCATCTGTTCCACCGTTTTATTTTTATAAGTATAACTAACCTATTCTTAAAAGAAAATAAAAATCATCTTAAAGAATTCTTAAGCGACCCCTTCTAATATTAAATAATACAAACCTTATGAAGGTATGCCGATATTTTAGCCTTATCTATCTAAATTTAATTCTTTTAAAATTTCTTCTTTTATTTTTTCTTTCTCTAGTTTTTTCCTTTCTTCAATGGCATTTAGTAGTTTTTCTTTCTCTATTCTGTCTTTTTCCTTAATGGTTTCATTTACCATTTGAGATAATCCTTTGATTTGTTTAATATTGTTTTTATATTTAATTTGCATTTTTTCTAAATTCTCTTTTTTAAATATTTTATGGAAACAATCATATGTATAAAAATCATTATAGTTTACTTTTATCTTTTCTATATAGTAATTAGCCATTTCCCAATCTGTATTATTAATAAATACACTTGCTCTTTTATTATTTGTATTTAAATCAATATATGCTTTTTTACAAAATTCATAACTATCTCCAAATAAAAAGAGTGTTGACATCAACAATATATATATTATTTTCATTTTGATTCCTATTTTTTATTAATGTATTATATAATTTTTATAAAAAAGAATCTTTTTCATTTAAATTAACTATATATTAATAGTAAAGTGGTTATACTCTATCAAATATTAAAGGTAAACAAATGGAAGAACTAAAAGACAGAATAGAAGCTTTGGAATTATTAGCATCTAAACTTAAAAACACAGTAGAAGATATTCATATCATAAACATAGACATTAAACGATTGGAAAAGATATTATCTATAAAATTAGATGAATTTAAAAGAATGACTGAAATAAATAAATTTGATTTGGCTTTTTAAAAAAAATATATGATATAATATTTCATTAACAAAATTGGAGCCCATAAAAGGGATATTTCTAAAATAAAAAGAAAAGTCTTTTTATAAATAAAATTAAAATTAGTTTTATAGAAATATGTATTAACAATGAATAAAGAAAATTATATTGATCTGGATATAGGTCTATACTTAGGTGAAGGAATTAACTTAGAAACCAAGGAAGAAAAGAGTGCTTTTATTGAATGGGATGACTTAGCTGGTCATTTATTAGTTGAAGGGGAAACTCGCTCAGGAAAAACAAATTTTATGCTGTCTTTAATTAGACAAGTTATTTTAAAAGGTGAAAGAATTGTCATCATTGATGCTAAAGGAGATAGAGATAATAAACTTATCTCATCTATTTATGATTTTGCAATTGAAGCAGATAGAAGAAACGATATTTCATATCTTACTCCCATGAATCTCAATACCTCTCTTAAATTTAATCCTATATATGGATTAACTAATGAAGAAATAGCTTCATTGGTATTATCATTAACTTCTAATCCACATGACTTAGATATTTCTTCTTCATTTAATATTGTTCTTGCTGTGTTGACAGGACTTGAAGCTATTGAGAATGATAATAAAACGACGGAACTACCTTCTAGAACAGATATTACATTTAAAGAACTTTCTGAATATTCAAATTATGATGGCTTAACATCTATATTCAAAGAAGTTAAAGAGCTTATTGGTATTGATAATAAAATATTAACTGTTTTAAGTGATGAGCTTATGAACAAAGATATATATTTCTCTAATTTAGCTAAACCTTTATATTTAACATTAGAGCAATTATCTTATGGTGATATTGGTGAGATATTATGTTCTCATCAAACAAATCCATTAGTCTCTGAGTTTATTGATAACTCACCTATATTAATAGTTCAACCTTTCCCATTAAAGTATAAAAAGGCTTCTGATATATTTATGCAAATAATTTATTATACTTTCTCTACTCTTTATAAAACAGAATACTCTAAAGAAACTTTCTTTTTTATTGATGAAGCTGGTTCAGTTTTATTTCCATCTACTGAGAGTTTATTCAACAATGGTAGTGGAAAAGGATTAAGAATGTTGATGTTCTCTCAAGACTTTAATGATTATGGAATTAATTGGATGAAAGATATTGTTGATAACAATACAAACAATAAAATATTTTTAAAAACTAAAGAAGATAAGAAATATGCTATGCTTAATGAATCTATTGAAATTGAATTAATTAAACATGAAAATCCTAAATATATACTTAATAAACAAGATTTAAGTGATCATTCTTTAAATGATATATATAATGAATTCTCTTCTTTAGTTTCAGATACATTATTAAGAAAAATTGTAAGAAGAGGTTTATTAGATATTTCTTTATATGATTTTGAAAATACACTTTCTGTTAATATATATGCAATTTCTGATATGAAACATTTTCAAGGTTCACTCTCTTCATCTGAATTCCTTCATTTTGAAAATGTTAATTTAAAAGAACATTCTTTAAATGTATTCTCTGTTGCCTTAGAAAAATATAGAAACATGGAAGATAATATTAAAGATGAGTTCAATTTATCTTTGGTAGCTTCTTTATTTCATGATTTTGGTAAGTCTAAAATTATAATAGAAAATATTGTCTCTGACTCACGGGAGAGAGGTTCTCCTCCGCATGCAAGAATATCTAAAAAATATATTGATAAAATTTTATCAACTTATTTTAAGGAAGATTTATTTATTTTAGATAAGCTTGCTAAATTAGTTGATAGTCATCATCCATCAACTAGTAAAATGAAAAAAGATAAAAAGATATCTTTTATATCTACTTCTGACCATAAAGCTAGAAAGATTGAATTGGAAATTGAAAAAGAATTATATTTTGGTGATAAAGAAAAATACAGAGATAAATTTAATGATATATTAAATAATTCATCTATTCTTTTAGTAAAGAACAAAAGTAAAGAGCTATTAGAATATATTAAAGAAAAAGACATCTTTAATTTGGAATATAAGTCTGAAAAGATATTCTTATATGAGAGAGATTTACTTAAGTCTATTTTTAAAAAAGAGGATATCGTAAACATCTCTTTTTATAATGAAAAAACAAAATTTGGTAATGTATTTATTGATGCTTCAATTTTCTTAAAAAATGGTCCTGTGATTGAAATAGCTTATCTTTCTGAAAAAAATAAAGATTTTTTAATTAATTTATAAAATTGTAGAGAAGACTATATCTTCTCTATGTATTTATAGGGAACATCATTTGTAAGCCAAACACTATTTTCTGTTAAATAGAAAGAATATCCTTCATTAAACATATCCATAGAATTTATTCTTAATAAAATACTTTTACTTTTTCTTCTTGAGGCAACATCATGAGCTGTATTTTTATCCTCTGATAAATGAACATGATGTCTTTTCATCTTCTTTAAGCCACTTTTTTCAATTGATTTAATAAATCTATCTACTGTTCCATGATATAAATATTCTGGAGGAGTAATCGCTTCTAATTCTAAATCTATTTTAATTGAGTGTCCTTGATTTGCCTTTATTAACAATTTATCTTTATTAAAAGAATATCTTTTTTTTGTATCTTCATTTACTATTTTTGATAATTCTTTAAAAGACATTCTTAATACTTTCAATACCTCTTTTACATTTGCATATCCAGTATTAGATAATTTTATATTATAAAATTCTGGCTTATGTCTTAACATATATGATAATTCTTTACTCATTTATTCCTCTTTATTAATGTTTGTTCTTTATTAAGTGAGAATCTATTTTTATTATCTTCACTTACTAATTGTATTAATTCTTTTTTAGAAATCCTCATTATTTTGATAACTGAACTTATTTTTACATATTCTTCACTATTTTTAAAAATTTTTGTTAATCTTTCTCTTTTATCTTCTCTTCTTTTTTTTCTTACTTGATAATTACCATATAATATTGACAATGTTATCCAAATTACAGATATTGGAGAAATTATAAACATAGCTATTACAAATAAAATATCTAATCTTGATGATTTTTTCTTCTTGCGAGATGGAAACATATTCATAATAAATAAAAACAATATACTAAACCCGTATGTTCCTATTAAATAGCTTATGAATAAATATGTTGGTAGATATAAATAAATTATAGCCAATATGCCAATAGAAATAACTAAGAATATTAAAGATTGAAATATTTCTAATTTATTTTTTTTAAAATTTATTAATTTCATTATAAATCCTTTTTTACTTATAATATCTAAAAATAACTTATAGATAACTTAAATAAGTTAAGGAAGAAGACTAAAGTCTTCTTTAAATATTTTTATTCACAATATTTATTTTCTATTGCATCAACTTTTTTTCTCCATAAATCCATTGCTTTTTTAACTCTAATCTCTTCTGCCGTTAATGTTTTTTGGATAATCCAATCTTTATCATCTAATTCTCTAAAAATAGATGATTTCTTCTTTAGTTCTTCTTTCTCTTCTATTGATTCTACAATCACTTTCATTTTTTATCCTTTAATTTAATTTCTTCATACTTAAATGACATTATGTTATAAGCATCAATTTCATCCCTATAACAAATTAGCGATATTTATATATTGACTTAAATTAAAGGAACAAAATTGGATAGAACAATTAAAAAGAACAAAACTTATAGACCTTCATTTTTAAAGGCTAGTAAAAAGTTTAAATTAGGTAAAGCATTTAAAAAAGATTTAAAGCGAATTCAAAAAGACAAAAATCTTATTTTAGAGTTATCTGAGCAAACACTCTCAGGAGAAAACTCTATTAGTTTAGAGCTTAAATTTAAAAAAGGAAAATTCATTCTTGAATATTTTTGTTATGAAATGGTTGTTAACCATATGAAAGATGACCATTATCATGAGTTTAAGACTGTTAAAAAATTAAAAGAGCACTTAGATAGATTGCTCAACACTACGGAAACTTATGCGTAATATAGCATCCCTTTGGGGTGTTGTAAATAAATACTTTTTAAGATATAATCTACTTAATATTTAAGGAATTAACATGAATAAAAAACATCAAAAAAAACAAATAATTATACTTGGATTTCTTTTTTTCTTCTTCTCTATAATTACAATAGATTTCATAAAAATAAATGTTTATGAATTTTTAGTTTTATTAAATTTTACAAAAGAATCTATGGATACCTTAGCTCATAGTATATTAATATTTGGATTTATGATAAATTTTATTGTATTTAGAAAATGTAAAGAATCCTGTTATGTAGTTTTATATGGAGTTATAATAACAGTAATGTCTTCTGTATATTTTATGCTTATTATTAAAAACTTATTTTAGTTATTTAATTTCACAGAAACAAAGTTAGTTTCTGTATGTTTTTATTAAATATTTTATTTCTTCTCTTTTGTTGTTTTTCCCTAACCAATTAGAAATCCTTTTTTCTTCGATATCTTTTTGTGTATTTTTTGGATATCTTTTATTTTTTATACACCAATCTTTAGCTAAATTAAATTTTTGATTCCATTCATCAATAGCTCTTTCTTCAGGATTTAAAATCCATCTATTCAGGTTATTTAACTTTTCTATTTCTTTTTTTGATAATTTATTTTTTATATCTGGATCTCTAAACCTTTGTAGTATTCTATATTCTTTATCCTTACATAAAGGTAATCTTCCAAATTCATCTATAAAATCTTGTAATATATTATATTTTTCTTCTTTAGAAGATGATATCTTAGGAATCTCACCTTTCCTTTGAAGTCTTTTCTTTATTCCATTCCCTGTTATCCCATATAGTTTACCTGTGGCTTCATATCCAATAGATAAAACTTCTTCTTTGATTCTTTCATAGTTTATTTTACTTAAGTTATCTTCTTGTAAGCAAGTTATACATAATCCACTTTTATTTTTTAAACTTATCTTTTTTTGACAGGATAAACATTTTCTTTTGTCTTTTTTAATTAACTTACCTTTTATTATTTTTTTGTTTATATACTTTTTATTATAATCTTCTTTCTTCATATTTAATTCATTTATTTTTAAATCTATTTCCTCGCTTGTTGGAATTTTAGCTTTTCCATTTCCTTTTCTATTTTTTGAGCCACATGTATCTAATTGTGAATCACAATAAGGACAAGTAAATCTTAAATTAATTAATCTATGATCATTATTTACACCATTTTTATGGTCTAATATTAAAACAAGAGGCATACCCCTATAAAAAGGATCTTTTCCACATATATCACATTCATATTTAATTAAATTTTGATCTAAAATTCTTTTTTTTACAACTCCTCGAGATGTCCTTGAGTTTTCTATGAATAATTTATCGTTAGGTAGAATATTCCTTCGTTTATTTTTATTCTTTTTTTTAAAGTCTTCCCAATCTAATCCTTCTGCTTCAAATCTTCTTTTTAATGTTTTAAAATTTGAACCTTGATTTGGCATACCAAAAAATGATAGTATTTCTGTAATAGTCTGTGAATTTTCTACAATTTTTTTAAATTCAATTGAACCAAGTTTTGAAATAACTCCTTGTTTTAATCCTGAATTTATTAATTTATCATAATTTAAATTAAATATTTTAAATTTAAATATTAAAATATTTTTATCTGTTCTTTTTAGAATATATTTTTCATTTTTAAATAGTTTTTTTAGTAATTGTGAGTATGAATGATTATTATTTAGTAGAATCTTTAGTTCTTCTTTTGTTAATTTCTGTATTTGTTCTTTTTTTGTCATATTATGTTTCCTTAAAGTAAATGTATTATACCATAAAAAACTTAAATTACCTAAATATAATATTTTATATAACTTTTAGTTTCATTAAATAAAGAATAAATTACAAATATCACTACGATAAAATAGTTATGTATCGCTATTTATACCCCACTAGGGCTCGAACCTAGATTAAATCCGTCAAAGGGATCTTTCCTACCAAATTAGAAGACAGGGTAACATTTATTTTGGTCTGGATGACAGGAGTCGAACCTGCATATTCCAAGGTCCAGGCTTGGGCGACTAATACCACGTTTCGCTACATCCAGAAAGTTTAATAGTCTTTTAGTTTCATCTAAAGAAAGAGATATTCTTAATCTCTAGTCTAGATTACTTACAGCAAACACTACGTGAAAGTAGACTATATTCGCTTGCTATGAGGAAGTGGGCCACGATCCCACACAGTTTACCTTCAAAGGGTAATCGCTTAGTCCAATTTGCATATTCCTCAATATATTTTATCTATGGTGATGACAGTTGGACTCGAACCAACGTAGGCCTTTCGAACCGAGAGGGTTACAACCTCTTGCAATTGCCACTATGCGATGCCACCATTTTATAATTTCTTAGTTTCAATTACCGTTATTTTTAAAAAAAATAACTATAACCTACTTATATCCAACACCACGTAAAGGTGAATTATATCGTTGGACGGGTGTATGACGGGACTTGAACCCGCAACAAACAGGTTCACAACCTATCTTCTCTACCATTGGAATACATACACCATAAATATTCATCATTAAGCTCATTCTATTAATATGCATATTAATAAAAACTATACAAGATTTTGGGTCTTGTCTTCTACTTAATAACTTTTTGAATGCCTTCAAGGAACTATCCTAAGATAGCACCTCAAAAAATTCTCCCTTTTGTATGGTGGTGACAGTTGGACTCGAACCAACGCAGGCCTTTCGAACCGAGAGATTTACAATCTCTTGCAATTGCCACTATGCGATGCCACCATTTTTATAATTCCTTAGTTTCAATCTATAAAGATTTACTTACATCTAACACCACGTGAAGGTGAATTATATAGTTAGACTCGGGGAGAAGTGAGTCGAACACTCTTTGATTCTGCTTCCCAAAAGCAGTGCCGTACCGTTTGGCCACACCCCGTTATTTACACTTACATCTATTGGATTCGAACCAACCTAACCACCACAAATGGGCAGGGCATTACCGCTATGCTAAGACATATTAAATAATAGATAAAGATCTATTCTAATTAGAGTTCTCAAAAAGAGAACTGTTCTTGCGAACAAAAAATATTTTATTTTGGATTTTAGTTTTTGGAAGACTAAAACCTCAGATGTTTCCGAGGTTCTTTTTAAATTTTGACATAAAAAAAGGGAGAACCAAGAAAACCTCGTGATAGAGATTTTCTCGATCCTCCCTTAGGAAGATTGTTGAAGTTATAGCACAGGCGGCCAAGCTTCAACAGAGAAATCTCTGTTCATCGGTTGATATTGATGCTGGGGTTGATAAGAATAAGTTGTCTTAGTCATAATGATTTCTCCTTTATTTTGTAGGCTTCTTGCCTTTGATAATCAAAGTATATCACAATGAACCTTAAAGTTTCCTTAAACTGAAAAAGAATTTTCAATTTGTTAAAAATTATCGGTATTATCGAGATATATTGATTAAATTAATATTGTTGCTACTCCAAAAAGGAGCAGTTTAGTGTCCGTAATTACATCCAAATCTATATTTAACGGAATCGATTTCATATTCAGTATCTGTTGAACCACAACAAGAAACTAAGTCAGAATATTCTTTCATTGATTCTTCATCATCAACTAATCCTATTCTATATGCGTCCATACAATCTTCATGCTCAGCAATTTCAGCTATAAATTCTCTAAATTTTTTTTGAATTTTAGACCAATTGTTTGGAAAGACTTCAAAGATTTGAACCTCTGGAGACCATGCTTTATATATTTTAAACTCTTTTTGAGGAGAGATTGTTTCTAAATGATAAGAAATGTAATCATCTGGATTATCATTTAATACTAATGTAGCACTAAAATTAACTTTTTTTTGAGAGCCATCTTTATTAAAGAACCTATTAAAATAAAAAGATTCAGCAGAATCATATTTATCTTCATATATTTTTGGTAACGTATGTTGAGCGATATTCATAAAATATTTAAATAAATCTTCATTATTTTCAAAAAAGATTTCTTTTATATTTTCATAAGTATTTCTATCGGTAAATGTTAATTTGACCATTTTATTTTCCTTTTATTTATTAAATCAAATAGATTATATCTATTATTTACTTTAAATTTGCTTAAAAAGTTATAAACACCTCAAAATTTGAGGTGAAATTAAAAGTGATTTAAAAAGTCATCATCATGATGATTGAAAAAATCCATCAAGACTATTCTTTCTCTTCTTTCTTTTAACTTTCTTTTTATTCTTTTTTTGAAACGTTTAAACATTTATTTTCCTTTCATAAATAATTTAATTTTATAAGATATTGAGTTATCAACATATCCATGAACATAGACATATAAATAATTATCATCTGATATATGGGATAAATCCATATCATCAAAAGCAATAACTTGATTTTTGTTTTTTAATAGTTCCTTGATATCTCTATCTCTGGAACCACAGCTCAATCCAACAATATATGCTTCCAAATACTTTTTAATTAATTTAAAAGCTGAATATTCTTCTTGATAATAAGGTTTATCTGTTAAATAGATAAGTTCTTTATCATAAAGTAATTCATTATCTTTTAATTTTAATATACTGTACCATGAACTAGTAATAAATACTTTCATATCATATTTATTTAACATTAAAACAATCCGTTTTAAGTTAATTTCTAATAAAAGTAGATTATCATCAGTCATACCAAAATATGTTTGGTTTGATGGAAAGATACAATCATCAATATCCAAAGCCAATATTCTCATACTCATACTCATATAAACCCTTTGTCTAAATTTCGAAATACATCGATAACTTGTTATAGATGGTTTTTAACAAAAACTTCTTATAACAAAGAAGGCTTTTATAGCACTACACTTAAAGGAAAACGATGAGAAATGAAAAAAAATTCAGCAAAGGTAATCAAAACACCTTGTTTTATAATGGATTTAATGTTGATTTGGAGGATGTTAAATCATTAACCAAAAAAATATTTACAATGGCAGAGGAATTAATGTTATTAGAGTTAGGAGAGACTGAGTTAAGTCTATTTAGACTCGAGGATAGAAAAAGATTTGTTGAAATACAAAATAAATATTTTAAGACAGATTTTATAGGTTCTGACTTATCTATTTTAAACAATGATGCTTTACAGCATCCTGTAATTAAGAAAGAACTTAAAAGATATACTAGACTGTTTGATTATTTCACTGATAACAATAGTAAGTTAATTAAAGAAGCATATAGACTATATCTATATAATCTTATGGATTCAGAACATATAATTAGTCATTTTTATCCAGAGTATTTTACAGGATTTAATGGTAAAAAGTTTTCTCTAAATGCTAATATGAAAAAGCTTTATGGAATTATTAAAATAGATATGTTTAGAGATATCTATTCTAAAGGTGAGTTAATAGATTTAGTTAATGAGGAAATAGAGTATTTAAATAAATTTAATACAAGTTCACATTATTCTGAAGTTAGAAAAATATATATTGCTAAACTTAAAGAAGAGATTAAATCTCTTTCTAAACCTTCATAGGTTTAGTTTTTATATCTTTTTCTTGAGCTCATTAAGAATTCTGAATCTGATGAGAACATATTGTTTATAGCTTCTTTTATATATTTATATATTTTGTACATGTTTGCCTCCTTTATAAGGTAAAAGTTTTGAGTAATGATTCAAAACATTCTGTATATGTTTTTGCTTTTATTACTATTTCTGGTCTATCTGTTGAAACTAAATCTATAAATGAAATCTCTTTTTGTTTATATATCCCTTTTGTTCTTATTATAAAAAAATCCTTCTTACCAATTAATTGAGAATGTTCATATTTTTTAATAAAGACATCTCTTAATTCTTTTTCTAAAGTTTCTAATGTCATTGAGTGCTCCTTTTGTTTATTTATTATACATTTTTTATACAAGAGAATCTAATTCTTCCATTACTAGTAATGGATTTAACTGACCTCTAGAATTTGTCATAATTACTTTAAATAAATAACCTTTATTTAATTCATCTGTGCCTTTTTTATCAAATTCTTCTTTAATGATTTTATAAATTAAATACATATTATCAATTTTAGAGTTAGTTAATGTTTTTCGTATCATCATTATAATAACCCTGCTAATAAAGATTTATAATCTTCATTTCTATTTTTTAGTTCATTAATTGTATTCTCTAAAAGTGTTTTCCAATATGAGAGATTATCTCTCCAACTATATGTTATTCTTAAAATACCAACCATAGAAAGAACAGTTATTTCAGTTAAATCTATACTTTTTAAAAATATATTTATAGTTTCAAAATTATTTTCAACTAACTCTTTATGTATATCTATGTAAAGGGGAAACAATTTAGAAGAATCATTAATTTTTGTTAAGTCATGATTATTCATTTAAATTATCTATATGATTAAGGTCAGAGGATTCATTATATGCTTGCTCAAAGAATCCACCAGGAATAAAATCAATAAATTCACCTTCTTCAGTAATTTCTAAATTCTTCCAATATGCGAAACCTTTATCTTTATTATTTACATAAGGTGTTAAGATATATAAAGTTATATCTTTATGTGAGATATCTTTACGCTCTATTCTTCTTAAGACTCTAAGAAGGAGATTTTCAGAATGAGTAACAATAAGACTATCCTCTGTTAGTCTTAGTTGCTTATCTGCGAGTTCCATATGGAATTCTGGATGAATACCATTCTCAGGGAAAAGGATTGGCTCTATGTCCAATTCAGATGCTTTTTTAATAGCTTCTTCTTTTAAAATATGAGCTGATTTACCAGTAAAGTCTGACATTAATATATAAAACATAGATATAATCCTTAATTTTTAATATTTTATCAGAATGAAGCTTAAAGTTTAATTAAAAATTAAGGTAAATATAGATATACTCTTATAAATAAAGGAATGATTTTGGAATTAATTAAAATAAAAACACCAAATGGTGCAATTATAGCCATAGATATATTAAACTTTGAAAAAGCCCAGATTGTTGAGAAAGGAATTCTTGAAGTTATTTTTAAAGATAGTAAGGATAACTTTTTAATAAAAGGGAAGGATATTGAGTTAGAAGTTATTTTTGATGAATTAATATCTCAAAAAAATCATTATACAAAAACATATCAATATTTAGAGGAAAAAGATTTGTTTTATAAAAAACTAGTAGAAAGACTTTCTGTTGACTTAATCCAAATTAATGAAGAATTAATTAGGGATAATGCTTTGTCAAGTATTTTAAGTATATCTAATACAGCAAAAGAAGCATTAGATAGATTAAATAACTTTGATAAATTAATTATAAGTAAGCAAGAAGACTTAGATGAGATATCAGCTAAGATTAGTAAAATAAAAGAAGAGTTATTTTAAGAATAGTTCTTCATCTTATTAAATCTTGAATTCTTATTTGCCTTAATTTCTTTTTTTGCAGCAATATAAAAGCCGTATTGTCCACCAGCTATAACTACTATTATTATTAATGTTATAAATATAAATGTCATTAACTCCATTTTATTCTCCTATAAGTATGTTAAACTATTTTCATAGTTTTTTAATTTTTTATCTAAGTATTCTTGGTATATCCCATTAACAACAAATACAATTATAAGAATAAATATAATTTGAAAAACAATGATAGTAGATTCTTTTGCTTGGGTTGATTCAAGCGCATCAATTTCAAGAAATAATTTTGCTATAGCTACCATTGCTCCTGATAGTAAAGAAAGAATTATTCCAGCAAATAATATGGAACCTCTATGTGTCATCATATAAATAATGAATGTCCCTATAAAACCAGTTAATATTATTATTTTACCTAAATGAAAAATCATATGGTTTAATAATGCAGAATGTTCTGAACTAAATAATAATGTAGATGTGAAAAGTAGTAATATAATATATTTCATATATATTCCTTATTTATAATATATCATTATATATTTATTTTAATAGTAAGTCAAGGGAAGGTTTGTTTTTTTTGTAGATGCTAAGAAGATTTCTCTTCTTAGGCTTTATTTTTTAGAATCTGTAATTTACACCGAATGTATATCCACTGATATCATAATCAAATAAATCATTTTCATTATCAAATGATGAATCATTGTAGAATGAAGTATAATCAACGAACAAGTCAATGTTTGGAGTAATTCTATATGCTGTTCCTATTGCCCATTGAAATGAACCTTGGGAACCATCATAACCAATTTCTTCTGTATAATCAACTGAATAAGAACCATAACCTAAAAGAGCATATACATTAATGTCTCCAATTGGGAATTGTGGTTTAACATAAACACCAAAGTTTGAATTTTCACCATCATAATCATAAGAACCACGAACACCATCATAAGATAGGTCACCTACATTTGTAGTATATCTTCCTTCAACTGCAACATATTGATTATAATTATAACCTGCAATAAATGCAACTGAATTAGCATCCCAAGTATTACTCTCATTTTTAATCATATGGTCCTCATCAATAGATGATGTTACATATCCAAGACCTACATAAAATCCTGATTGACTTGGTGCCATTACTGCTTCCATTGTTGGAATTTCAACGATTGGTTCTACTACAGTGTTAGTAGTTCCTGCCATCAAGACTGCTGATGCCATTACTGATATTAATACAATTTTTTTCATTCTTTTTACAATATTTTATTTCTAAAATATTCCCATTTATGGGCTCCTTATGTTTTATAAATTATTATAACACACTTTATAAAAAACTTGTTAACTTTTTGTTAATTATTTTAAAAAAACTCTAAAATGTTTCATTTCTACACATAATATCATTGTTTATGTAGATTTAATGGTTTTAAGATATATGTCTTATAACATATTACTGAACTTAATTCGTTCTAACATAAAAATAAAGGAAGATAGATGCAAAGAATAAAAGGTTCCTACCAAGGAATTAATTTAAATGGAGATGAAGTTTTTACTTATCCATTTATTTTAGATAATAAAACGATGGAGTTATCTGTAATTTCATTAGAGAATAATCAATATGATTGTTCAATAAGACATAAGGGTGTCTCTTATGATAAAAAACATAGTTTTTTTGATGGACTTGAGGCTAAGAAAACAATGATGGATACATTAATTTTTGTTTCTCAAGAGGAGTTAAATATAATCTTTGACAGAATTGAGAGTATCTAATGGAATTGAATAGGGTTGTCCTATTCAACCAGTCTAATTTAGATTTCTCTTGTAAAAATTCCTTGCATCTTAAATATTGTATCTTCTCTATCATATAATATATATTCTTCTATTAACATATAAAGAATTTCTTTTGAAGTATATTTATATGTATCTGTAATTGTCATAGAAATACCCAATGTATTAATATCTGCATCAAATTTATCTATTGAAGATTTAAATTTATTTTTTAAAAGTGATTCAGACTCTTTTTTATTTGTTTTTTGAGCCAAAATAAAATACATATCAATTTCTTCTAATGGTATTAATAAATCTGTTGTTCTTTTACTATTTAAAATATCTTCACTAAAATCTTCATCATTATTATCTATTAAAATACATGAAAAATTATTTTGATGAGTATCTAAGAGGAAATCCATAAATACAGAAACCTCTTTGATGTTTTTATATAAGAACATAGCTAAGGAGACTTCTCTTTCATTAAAGTGAACTTTCCTTCTTTTTGAGTGAACTCTTTCTTCCATTCTTTTTAAATTGTTTTAAAGGTCATTTGTCCACCTCTCCATTCTTTTGGTTGTTTCATTAAATTTAAGTAATCTTCAACTAATGAAAATATAATTGTTCTATTCTTAATATCAGTGCTTTCCACAGTTAATATTGAAGCACAAGAACCTAAACTATTATGTTCATCTAATAATTTACCGATAATTCTTTTAGCAAAAATATTAGCCCCTGCTTCATCTGTTTCTTGACAAATAACTAAATTAATATCTGAGTTTTGATTTAGTCTGATTATAACATCTGTATCTCTTTTCTCTTTGATTAAGAACTCTTTAAAATTAGATATACCACTATTCATTAAAATATATGTAAAGCTAATTCCTCTTTCTTTTTTTAAGAACATAAAGAAATCTGTCATATCTTCTACTGACTCAAGAATATCCATAGCCAACATAATATCAGATTCATTAAAATCTATTCTTTTTCTTTCTACCATTGTATTCCTCTTTAAACCATTAAGTCTGTTGTTATTATAACTACGGCACTAATCATTGCAAGAATATAAATTCCTAACAATATTTTTTCTATAATCTTTGCAGATTCTTTTGTTTCAATCATTTCTTCTTCATATTTAGTTTTAAATGCCAATAAATATATTGTTATTACAAGATTCAAATAAGGTATAAACATAAGTATTATCATAATTGGTATACTATCTTTTCTATCTCTAACCCTTTTTACTGTTGCTGCTACGCCTATATAAATACCCAATATAAGAGAGATAAGAAATCCAACTAAGCCTAATCCTTCTACTGTTGTTTCTATAGCAAAAGACATTGCGAAAAACCCTAATCCAATTAATATTGTTGGTATAATACTACCATATACAAAATAGTCCATTCTATTAAATCTATCTTTAAATGAAAATAATTTATTTAAAAAATTTTTTTGTTCCATAATTACTCCTCGTTTTATTTTTATAAGTATAGCTAAAAAAAGTATATAATTATTGTATCTTATAAAAACAATATTAATTATTAAGTGTTAGTTGATTTAAAATAAAAAAAAGCATTCCTATTCCAGTGAATATTATTCCCATTATTTCATAATTTGTAAATGTATGGGATTTAAAAAATATAAAATGGGATATAAGTCCAAGAGAAATCATTAATGGATATACTGATAAATTTAGTGTCGCATATGATAGTGTTTCCATACCTTTTGAGTAGTAATAGGCATAACCTAAACCAACTATTCCCTGTAATGGAAGCATATATAAAGAAGCTTTTAATATATTAATTGTTGATGAAGAATCTATTTTTGCAAAATAAATATTAATATAGGTTACAATAATTGCAGTTAAGAATAAATTAATATATAGAAATAACATTTTAGACTCCTGTTTTTTTTTAAATTATACAAAAGTTCTTTTAAAAAAAGCATTATTTAGATATAATAAAACAAAAATGAGGAATATCAATGTCAGACTTTAAAAACCTAGAAGAACACAATAAGGCTAAATTAAATTTAATATCACAAAAGCTTAACGTAATTGAGAATAATCTTGAAAAAGATATAAATCTATTACAAACTAAAATAGATACTTTTATAGACGATCACTTAGAAGAAACTATAAATGAGTTATCTTTACTAAAAGTAAATGTAGAAGTGCCTACATCAAACATAACTAAAAATAGTCTTGATGATATCTTAGAACATGAAGAGTTCACTCCAAATAAGATAATTAAGACAGGGTCAATTGTAAAAAACTTTTTCATATCTATGTTTTTAGGTATTTTTATTTCAGGAAGTGTTTTAGTTTATCAACTATTCTCTTTAGGACTACTTAGTTCAGATATTATTAATAGTTTTTCTTTAGCAAATATAATGAGTTCATTAAATAATGTTTCTACAATTATTCCTGGTGTAGATATTCCTGGTAATCTTATTTTAGGTATTCTTTCTGGATTAATCTTCATTGCTTCATTTGTTTTATTTGAAGTAATAAGAAAAAAGAAACTAAGCCGTAATGCATCATTAATCGAAAAAGAGTTATCTGATTATGAGAAAGAGATTGATTTAAAGGCATATACTTATTCTGATATTGATGAGTTTATAATAAATGTAGATAAACAAATAGATACATTAATAGTTTTATTAGATGAAGAGAACTCAAAATTAAAAAGAATTAATTTTATGAAAGACAAGTTTGAGAGACCAGATTTAAAAACGATTAAAGATATAAGTAGAGTTCAGAACTTAATTGAAAAAATTAATGAATTATTATCTATAGAAATATTAGATGAACATAACGAAGTGAGTCTTAAGGCGAAAGATATATTAAACGATTCAACAGAATATATTAATAAACATATTAAAAAGATATATAAGGAAGAGGACTAACCTCTTCCTTTAAATTTAATTTTTAAAGAACATACTGAACATTTAAATTCATCATACTTCGTTCCTTTCCTAACCAATATTAAATCATTTGTTACATAACATCTTGGACAAATAAAGTTTTTCATTTCTGCTCCTTATATTTTTTTATTGCGATTAATTCATCTTCATTCAGAATATCTTTATCTATTAGCTCTTTAATTGCTAAAGTATATCTATACCATCCTTCAGAGTTCTCAAGGCTTTTAAGTTTATCATTATATTTTTCAATTATCTTAATTGCATCTTTATTATCACTCATTTTAAACTCTCCATTTAATTTTTAATATCTTATCATATATTTGTGTTTTTATTAATAAAATGATTTTAAGTTTATGTAAATCTATAAATATTGATTTTTTTACACTTTTATTCTATAATAAAAGGAAAAAGAGGCAAATCATGAGTAATAAAACAATAAATTTTAAAAAACTTGAAAAAGATTTTGAGGAATTAAAAAAAGATATTGGATCTCCAGATATATCTGATTTTAAACATTTAAAGAAAATAGAACGTTGGGGAAGATCATCAGCTATTATTGGTTATTTAACAGCATGGATATTTCCATTTAATATTATTTCGGCATTCCTTTTAAGTATTGGAAACATTAGTAGATGGGCGAATGTTGCTCATCCTGTATTACATGGTGGATATGATAAAATTGTTGGTGTTCCTTTGAGATATACAAAGAAAGGCTTTGCTAAGTATGGTCGAAGATATTTAGATTGGCTTGACTGGATTGAACCATCTTCTTGGGATTATGAGCATAATAAAATGCATCATTATCATTTAGGTGAGTTAACTGATCCTGATAATGTTCAAGAGAATATGTATTGGCTTCATGATATGAAAATACCTATGTTCCTTAAATATATGATTGTTATATTCTTTTCTTTTATTTGGAAGTTTGCTTATTATGCACCGAATACATTAAAGCTTTTAATTAATCAAGAAAATAAAAGAAAAGGGAAAGTAGAAAATGATTCATTTTTAAGTAAAGAAGCTTTTTCTCCATTTACAGAGAGAGGTTGGAGATTATGGTCTGAAGCTTATTTACCTTATTTAATATTTAATTTTGGTATTAAGCCTCTTCCATTTTTATTAATTAGTCCACAAGCATATATGAATGGATTAATTACATTTGTTATTGCTGAAGCTATTACTAATTTTCATTCTTTTTTAGTTATTGTTCCTAATCATTCAGCAAGAGATATATATTCATTTAATTCTCCACATAGAAGTCAGGGAGAATTCTACTATAGACAAGTAATGGGTTCTGTTAATTATAAAACTGGAAGTGATTTTAATGATTTTTTACATGGTTGGTTGAATTATCAGATAGAGCACCATCTATTCCCTAATTTACCATTAAGTCAATATCAAAAACTACAACCTAAGATAAAAGAATTTTGTGAAAATAATAATATTCCTTATAGAGAAGATTCTGTTTGGAAAAGACTTAAAATGAGTTTAGATTTAATGGTTGGAAAAGATAAATTATTAATTTGGGAAGACTATATTGTAGAAAACAACATTACTGTAATTGATGGGAAAGAGAATACAAAAATAACAACAGAAGAAGAAGTCTTAAAAAGACAGGTAAGCTAAGAGTATTTCTTAGCATTTCCCATTTCATAATATTCTTCAATATCTTTTATTAAATATGGATATTGTTCTTTTAACTTTTTTGCGACTTCTTCCATAACTTCAATCATTTCTAATTCAACACCATGATGACTTATTCTTCCAATCATTGTTTTGTGCCAATCTTTTAAAGACATTGTTATTGTAAATGATACAACTTTTGTTCCAAATGTGTTCATGTTAAATATTTCTTGATTTTTGAAATTATCTTTATATGAATCTTTTAAAGCTATTTGTTCATTAATGAGTTGCTTTTGTAGATAAGTATCTTCCTCTTTCATAATTCTAAATAATGGTTCATTTTGTGCATTTGTTTTTGAAGATGTTAATCTTGCTACTGTTGCCTCATTATGAGCTATGAATTCTAACTCTGTTTCAACAGAAACACCTGAGATAAGGAATGTTATGTATTCATCATTATATACTGACAGATGTCCATATTCGTTAATCATAGCATCATTATATTCTCTTGAACTTTTCTTTTCATCATTAAATGACAAATAAGTCAATCTACTATTAAATTCTGCATGTTGACTTGCTTCATCTTCATCAGTATCAATATTCATTAAGTTTAATAATTCTTTCGATTCATTTGTTAGTCTTGATTGTTTCGTAATCATAACACCGGCTTTCATTACAAATAGTTTATCCTCAACAATACCTCCAGCTCCTTCAATTAATTTAATATGTCTTTCTTTAAATTTATTCATTTTCTTCTCCTAATGTTATTTTATATATATCTTCTAATGAAGTATAATATTCTTTATTTTTATCGTAAAATACGAAGAAACTATCAAATATTGGATATGTTTCTTTATATGTATTAAAATCATCTAGATTAATTAAATTTAACTCTAAAATATTTTTTAAATATTCCTCATATAATTTTCTAATTGAATCTATCTCATTTTTATTTAAGATATCTTGACTCAACATTCCTTTTATCTTATTTTTATATGTTTTTGAAATTGATATAAAATCAAATTTATAGAATATATTCATTTGACCTATCATATATCTTTTAAATGAGTTTGAGATATTCTCTTCTCTATTTTGATTAGATTCTGTTTTCATTGCTTTAAAATAAATATTTTCAACAACATATTCAAAAATAGAATCAATTAAATTATCTGAATAATTTTCATTTACATTATATAATTCATTTTTAAAATTAAGAGTAGTCATTAAATTATTATCTTTCATTTCAACAGATAAATCTTTTGTCCATTCTTGAAAAGTATCTTTATTGTTTTTCATATTTTCATAATTTTTAATTGTCCATTTGTAATCCTCTACAAAAAATGGCATATATTTATTCTTAAATCTTTCAAGAATATCTAAATCTTGACCATTTAATAATTTAACATATTCTTTATCACTTCCTGTAAGACAATATATTACATTTGCATACAATATATCTTTTAAGTTATGATGTTTAATTTTTTCATAAAGTGGATAAATATTTCTTTTAGTAAAGTCATAATCAATACCATCTTTTTTTAAACCATCTATAAAGAGCATATCTGCATAAACCATTGTTATTGCTTCACTCATCATTCTATGAACAATATATATTTTTCTTTCTTTTTTTGAGTCCATAAAATTACAAATAAGGTCAGGCATAATAAAATGAGATAAATCATGAACAGCAAATGTAATTTCGTGAATAGAATCTCTTTTTGGAACTAATGGTATTCCTGCATTTAGACCTGGAATCCAATAGTTTTTTTCACGTCTATTTTTTGCTGAACGGAAAAATGCTCCATTATTTAATGATAAATTAAAAATATTATTAAATACTTTATTTGAAGGAGTATTTAAATATTTATTATTATTTACTAAATCAATTGAATTTCCATCAAATTGTATTGTTCTTTCATTTTTTTGAGGATTAAAGTTTAAATCTACTTTTTCTTTATAATATAAAATATCAATAATGAATTTTGAAATAACTTCTTCTCTTCCTGAATTTTTCATTCCTTTTTGATTAAGTTCTTTATATGTCATTCCCAATTTCGATAAAACGAAGATATCGTCCCACCATCTTTCTTCAACATTTTCTTTTTTAGATAAGTCAATATATCCATTGATTCTTTCTGAATGAATTTCTTGTAGCTCTTTATCTATATAATAATATAGTGTAGTTCTATTATAAACTAATTCCATATCAGTTTTCTTATTTGATATTTGATTTGTGATTCTATTAAATAAATTTGATTGATCCCAGATAATTGCGATTGTATTATCTTCTTTATCTTTTATTAGTCTTTCTTTATTTTCAATAGAATCCATAATAACTTTTATTCCGTATAAAGAGAAATGTCGTTGATATGCTTCTAATTTTTTATTATTTTTTGTTAATAAAATAATTTGTCTCATGTTTTTCCTTTTCATCTTAAAATAAAGTATATCATATACTATCTTTAAATAAGCTTTATTATGTTAATATTCTTTATATAAAATGAGGATATTGATAAAATGAATAAAGAACAACATTTCTTAAATGTAAAAGATAACGAGTTAGAGAGTATTTTAGTAGATATTCTAAAAATAGAACAAGTAGATAACATTATTGAATTAGGTGCTGGGAAGGGTGATTTTACAAAAACATTTATGAATAGTGGTCGTCATATAGTATCTTATGAAATTGAAGAATCTTTTAGAGATGAATTTGAAAGAAATACTATAAATGCTACATTTTATGTTAGAGATATAAAGAACAATATTTACATGGATGATAAAGATATCATTGTTTCTGCTCCACCATATACATTATTACCGTTCATTAATGACAAATATATAAAACCAAAGAATATGAGGTATATCCTTATGGTTTCAGAAAGATGTTTAAAATTATTTAAAGATTATAAAATAATTTATAATTTATTCCCTGATGATTTTATTCCTCAGAGTAAAGGTAAACATTTTATAATTACAAATATTATTTAGTTTTTTAAAACTGAATATACTTTTGTTTTTATTTTTTCTCTTCCTTTTAAATCTTCTAATTCCATAATGAAGCAAGCTTCTGGACAAATCCCACCAATTGCTTCAATTAATTTAACTGCAGCCCCTGCTGTTCCACCTGTGGCAATTAAATCATCAATAACTAATACATTAGACCCTTTCTCAAATGCATCAATATGTATTTCAACTTCATCAAAACCATATTCTAAACTATATTTTTCTGATACTGTAGTATATGGAAGTTTTCCTTTCTTTCTAATAGGTATAAATCCTATATTTAATTTATTTGCTAAAATTGCTCCGAAAATAAAACCTCTCGCATCTAATCCAGCAACATAATCTAAATTATAATCTTTATATCTTTCTTCTAAATGATTCATTAATATTGCAAATGCATCTGGATCTGACATCAATGTTGTAATATCTTTGAAGTTTATACCTTTTTTGGGAAAATCCTTAATTGTTCTAATACTGTTTTCGAGTATTTTTTTATCTTTTTCTGAAATATTCATACAAAGCTCCTTTGTTTATAGCATATTATACATAATTTTGATATAATAATCAATAATCTTAGGAGAACACTATGAAAGTTAAATCTTTATTAACAAAGATGGGAAGAAAGAGAATAGAAGAAGTTTGTATTGAGAAAGGTTGGAGACTGCCTACATTTGAAGAAGCTGTAGAGCATATTGATGAAATTGAACATCCTTCTTTTTGGGTTCAAGGTGAAGAATTCTCTCCTTATGAAGGTGGTGGTGAAATGAGACCATTAATATATAATTATGGTAAAAAAACTATATATAATCCTCGATCTAAATTACATGTTGTTGTAATTAAGCAAGATAAAACTTGTCCTTCTTGTGGTCATTCTTGTGAATAAATTTAGTGTTTTCTCTACATTTACAGGAGCAGGTGGTTTTGATATTGGCTTTCATGGTGATTTTGATTTTTTAGGTAAATATTTCCCTAGGTTAAATTTTGAAACTGTTACTGCTATAGATATTAATGTTGATGCGTGTAAATCATTAAATTATAATAAAAAATATTTTAAAGACACTCATGTTATTCATCAAGACATAACTACTGTTGATATCTCTCAATTTGATGATGAAATAGATGTTCTTACGGGCGGTTTTCCATGTTTTTTAAAAGGAACTAAAATTCAAACAGAGAAGGGTTATAAAAATATTGAAGATATTAAAGTTGGAGAGAAAGTTCTAACACATGAAAATAGATATAAAGATGTCCTTTTGACTATGAAAAATAAAACTGATAAGGTTCATTACATAAAAACGATGGGAGTTAGTAGAATAAAAACAACATCAAATCATCCATTTTATGTTAAAAGAAGAACAACATATTCTAAAATAATAGGGAAAACAGAAAGTGGAAAAAAGAAACAAAAAATATTTTTTAAATTTGATACTCCAAAGTGGGTTGAAGCAAAAGACTTAAAAAAGAATGATTTTATTGGTATGAATATAAATAAAGAGTCAATTCTTCCAAAATGGATGGGAATTAGTTCAAAAGTAAATAGTAAAAAGATAAAAATTAAAAACAATTTATCAAAATATATGAATAACAAAGATTTTTGGTGGTTTGTTGGTAGATATATTGCGGATGGTTGGTTAATATCTCATAAAAGGAAAGATAGAAAAAATAGCTATGTTTGGAAAACATACCTTTGTGCTGGATATCATGAAAAAGAATCTATTGAGAGAGAATTAAATAAATTAGATTTACATTATACAATTGATAATGATAGAACAGCCATTAAATATATATTCTCAAATGAAGAACTATATAAATTTTTATTTCAATTTAAAAAACTTGCTCATAATAAATCAATAAATAATACTATTTTAGATTTGCCTATTACTTTATTAAAAGAATTTTTAGATGGGTATTTATCTGGTGATGGAAGTTATAATATAAAAACAAATGTTCATTCTTTTTCTACTGTTAGTAAAGAGTTATTCCTTGGAATCCAGCAAGCAATTCATAAAGTATATAAAGTCCCTTGTAAAGCATATTTTAATAAAAATAAAAAAACATCTACTATAGAAGGAAGGATTATAAATCAAAAAAACTCATTTCAGGGTAGTTTTATTATTAATGGAAAAAATCATAGTGCTTTAATTGAAGATGACATTATTTGGTTTCCTTTTAAATCCCAAAAAATTATAGAAGAAAATATTGAAACATATAATCTTTCTGTTGATGAAGACAATAGCTATACTGCTAATAATGTTATTGTTCATAATTGCCTTCAATTTTCTATGGTTGGGAAAAGACTTGGAATAACTGATGATATATCTGGTAAGTTATATGAAACATTTGTAGATTTTGTTGATGAGTTAAAACCAAAAATATTTATTGCTGAAAATGTTAAAGGGATTTTATCTGCGAATAAAGGTGAAGCAATTAAAATAATTACAAAAAGATTTGAAGATACAGGATATAAATTAAAAGTAGTTTTAGTTAATTTTGCTGACTATGGTGTTCCTCAATTAAGAGAGCGAGTTCTTTTTATTGGTATTAGAGAGGATATTAAAGATAATTTTGAAATTCCTGAAAAAGTAGAAAAACATATAACATCAGGAGAAGCATTTAAAGGTATTAATAAAAAATGTGAAAACCATACATTTATTAAACAGTTAGCAAAAACAACAGAAAGAATAAATGCTATTCCTGAAGGAGGTAATTTTAAAGATTTACCACCTGAATTATCTATCAAAGGTGTTATGTCTAATATATATAGAAGATTAGATAGAAAGAAGCCAGCATATACTGTTCTTGCTGCTGGTGGTGGTGGAACATGGCATTATCACTTTAAGGAACCGAGAGCCTTAACCAATAGAGAGAGAGCAAGATTACAATCTTTTCCTGATGATTATATTTTTCAAGGGACGAATACGGAAGGACGAAGACAAATAGGTAATGCTGTTCCTCCTGTTGGGATATACTCATTTGCTGAAGAGTGTCAAAGAATACTTGCTGCAGAATATATTAAAAATAAATATAATAAATAATTTATATTTTAGGATGGACACCATCCTCCAACAAGAAAAAATTCTTTAATTCCATCATCTTCTACTTCCTTAACCCTTATTGCTATAAGTGGATCCCATTTATCAGATTTATCCAATATCATTTCATATGCTATATCATAACTTTTAACAACCTCATTTAAAAATATAACTTGTCCACATTTAGATCCCCAACTTCCAGAATATTCTTGTCCATCTTCAGAGATATCATTCTCTCTATCATTTTCAATTACTTCTTTTAGTTGCTCTCTATCCATTACTTTATATTTTCTTATTAATACTGCTGAACCCATAAATAATCCTTTTTATTTATATTATCCTAATATAACTTGAAATGAACTTAAAAAACAGATATACTCTTATAAAAAAGGAAAGATTATGTTAAATAATGATGAGAAAGCACTTATAATATTAGAAAAGGCAGTTGAAATCGCTTCTGCTGAAATAGTTAAAAAAGAAACATTTAATCCATTTCTACTATTGATGGACGAGAATGACGAAATAAGAACATTTAATAATGATATTGATGATTCAACAGATAGTTATAATAAGTTGTCAGAAACAGCTATTAAAGAGGTTGAAAAGGGTAATGTATCTGTATTAGTATTAGTAGTTGATACTATCATGCCTGATAAATTTAATAGTGATGAACCTAATACCATTAGATTACATTTAGAAGAATCTCATTTAATTAATGAGAAGATATCTGCAAGATATATTTTTGTGCCATACAATTTATATAAAGATAAAGAAGATGAAATATTTATTGATTTAGGAAAGCCGACTCCTGTCGCATTCCCTGCTGAATTTATAAAATAATCTCTTAAAAAGAGATTACTGGTGATTTTTAAATCACTTCATTATTTTTGGATACTTCTATCGCTCTATATATAAATGGTAACAGAGGACTATCCTCTGGTAAATTATTCTCGAAATATCGAGCGAACTCTTCACCATATTCATAAGCAAGATCAGCACCAATAATATCAACAATGTCAATATATTGAGCAACACCATATTCTTTTCCACCTAAAGCATTAATTGCTATAAACTTATTATATGGAAGCATTGTAAAATCAAATGCATTAATTGAATTTTGATATATAAATGGATCAAATTTACTAATAAATAGCAAAAAGTCTTTTGCTTTTATATCTGAATGATATATTGCTATAAAGATTCTTATAAATAAACCTTTTTTAATTAGTTTTTTATGTCTCTTTGTAAATATAAGCTCTGAGTCTGTATCAAGAATTGATTGATTCATTTCAACTTTATTTATATTTGCTTGAGTATATGACATTCCATTTAGAATTGAATTGTCTTTTCCCGTTGTAAATATTCCAACTTTTGCTAAATTACCAGAAATTAAATTTTCACTTTCATTGCAATAAATTCTAAAATATGGGATATTTACATCTGGATAGAGTGGTTCATTAAAGATTACCATATTCATCCTTTGTTGGGTCAAACATACATTTATCCATATGATCCATATTTACTAAAACCTTCTGATTTTTAATTAAAAAGTAGAATGGTAGATAACAACCTGCTTCTTTCCCTTTAATATCATAAATAGATAAATCAACTTTATCTATTCTTTTATTTAAATCTAAATAACCTTTTACAGTTGTATTATTTAAATCTAATAAGTCTTTAGATAATGGTGTATCTAAATCTTTTAGATACGCTATTGCCTCTTCTGATAAATTTAATGTTCCTTCATTGTTTTCTATCATGTGGTCCCTTTATGTTAAAATTTCGAAATACATCGATAACCTGTTGTAAGAAGATTTCTTGGAAATCTGCTAATCACCCATTCTATTTTAAGAAAATAGAACTAATCTTTATTTACATCCCACATTTTCCTGGTGCACATTTCATAACCTTTACAGATTTACATTTCATCCCCATATTGTTATTCCCTACATTTACATCATTCTTTCCAAGTATAATTACAGAAAGAACTATACCTATTGTTAATATTAAAATTATTTTCTCTTTGATAGATACTTTGTCTTTATATTTTATTACATCACAACTATTTCCTGAACAATATTTTGTTTCCTTGTTTAATAATGTATATACTTTACATCCTAAACATATCCCAAATGCTGCTTCTGAAAATAATAATACTAAACAGGTTATACATATAAATAACTTTATTATTGTCATATACTCAAAAACAACTACTAATAAGAACATAACTATTCCCAAAAATAAGCCTATTGACCATGCCCACCTTTTCTGTGGTGCTCCAACCCATTCAGGCTTCTGAAACCTTACAAAATATTTACCTAAGATTAATGATGGTGCATATTCTGGATTAATTAATACTCTTATCCCAAAATCTATCATAAAATATGTTATAAAAATTTTAGTATACTCAAAACTATGCAATAGAAAAGCATGTCCAAATGATATAAGTGCAAATAAAAATAAAATACCTGCTCCTGCTCTTGCCACTCTCTCATTTATTACAGGTATATCATACCCATCTACTCTCTTTCCAAATTCCATTTATTTACAACAGTCTAAATGACTGCTCTCTCTACGAGACTCCTTTACTTTTTAGTTTAATTCCACTTTTCTTATCTTTCACACACTTAAATATCTTACTTTTATCTACCTTCTTCTCGTTAACATTCTTTGCCTTACAGTTATCATCATCTAAACAAGCCATCGTTATTGTTGATAATATTGATATTACTAATGAACTACTCCGACCGTTCCAAAGGAACACACTCTTTTGAAAAAAGAGTTTATATAGGGTTTCATCATATTTTAATAAAATATGATTTGTTACGGAGTTTCTGTTTTATAACTACATACCATTATATTTTTAAAAAAAATATAATTAATAGACAAATAAATGTCTATCAGCCCACCGTTCAATGATGGTTTTGCTGTGTACTATGCTGAAGCGTAATGGTCATCAAGGATTTGTTTCACCCTTTTATGACTCATTTTTTTAGGTATTAACCTGAAATCTTCATCATAATCATGTAGAGCTAACATCAGAACATCTGATGCGGTGACTCGTAATAATAACGATTTTGGTGAATTCGTATCTGCATGTTCTGTATGAGAACATTCTTGACAGAAGAATTCTTGCTTATATCGATTGGCTCGAGAAATGAAATGACATTCTGAGCACTCCTGAGAAGAATATGCTGGATTAGTTAAATGAACACGAATTCCATGATTTTCTCCCTGACGTTTGAACCAAAGTTTAATATTAGAGAGTCGAAGAATACGAATTAATCGACTATATTTCATCTGAGATTCTTGTTCTCTTAAATTTGAAGCAGGAGATTGAGATAAATTTAAATCTTCTAAAATTAAGTCTGATACACCATTTTTAGCAAATTCTCGAAGAATCTCAGAGATTCTTCTTTGAAAATATGATTCATTCTTTCTAATTAACTTTTCTAACTTCTTTTTATTTGATTTACTCTCTTTCTCCTCTTTACTTAATTTATCAATTAATAACAGTTCATCTATTAATTCCTTTAAATATCCTCTATCATAATCGAAAAACTCTCCTTCATTTGTTGATAATAAATTTGTTGCAAAATTTACATCACCAGCAATCGTTTTTCCTCCTTCTATATAGATAACTTTTTCTTTTGTGGTTGTTAATCCAATATGTAATTTATTGTTTTTTAAACTTACATAATGTTCTTTTGTTAAGTCATAATCTAAGTCTATAACATCTTTTTGGTGAGTTTTTAACTCTCTGCGGTAAAATTCATGATAGTCGTCATTATGTGTTAATGGTAAATATAATTCATCATTAACAGTTTTAAATTTATAGAAATATTTAAATGTATTTTCTGTTTCTATTAAATGTGAATGCCATACAGGTTTATCACTATTTTTATTGAATACTGCTCCTTTTATATATGATCCTGTGGTAAATTCAATTAAAGAAAGGTTCTTTATAGTTCGTTTTTTAATAGAATTTATAATATTTGAGAAGATTCTAAATTTTGTCTCATTTCCTTGAATTCTCTTTAATATTTTATTAAATTCTTTAAATACTTCTAATTGTTTCTTCTTTCTTAATTTTACTTTTTCATCGTCATTATCTTCAACTTTAAACTTTTTTAAGTTAAATTTATATTTCTTTAAATCTTCGTCTACATATTTTAAATAGTTTACTAGTTTTGTTATTTCTGTTTGTTTTCTCACTACTTGATAGTATTTTAGGTCTCCTTTTTTGAATGTTGCCCCATTTCTTTTATAATATTGTTTCTCTATTTTCTTTTGGATTCCTAGCTTTATATTTCCTTTCCTTTGTTCTATTTGATTGTTATAGAAATCTAAAATTCCAGAAAATAATTTTTGGGTTTCCCATGATGTTAAAATATTATTAAATTGTTTATAATCTTTAGATTTCATTTCATAAAATAGGTCTTGAGAGAAACCATTTTCTAAAATTTTTGTATGAATATGACGAGATATTTGATTTTTCAATTGTTTTACATCATTAAAATGGTTTGAAAGGAAGTGTAATTTATCTTTATTTGTTAAATGTGATGAGGAGATTCTTTTTGTTATTACTGACATTTTGGAACCTCCTTTTATAAGGGGTATTATAGCAGAAAAGATGGAGGAAAGCAAGGGGTGAAGGTAATTTTAAGTAATTTTAGGTAATTTCAAGTAATTTTAGGTAATTTTAGGTTAATAATTGTTAATTATTATTAATAACCGTAATTCTACGAATTACTCCTTCTTCGAAGCATCCCCGATGGTTCGCAGAACACATGTTTTTGTAAAAAACATTTATAAAGCATACGGGGAGATGCGAAGCATTATTAACGTAAGTTAATATTATTCTTAATAATAGAATAAAATTTTTTTCATCATCTTTACCCCAACTCTTTCGAATCGTTCCCTTTTCATGAGATCCTTTTTTATTATTATATCACGTTATATATCTATATCATTTTTTAGCCTCTTTATATTTTTTACATGCTTTTTTAATTCCCTTACTACATGAATAAACTCCTATTTTATGAAAATAATATTTATCTTTAAATGTTCCCTTCTTATATTCATTTAAATAATCTTCACATAGTTTATTATACCCATTTACACAAGCCTTACCAATATATTTCTCTGCTTCTTGATAATTCTCTATTTTATAATATTCTAGTCCAGCTAATCCACATCTTCTATAGTCTCCTAAATTACATGAACTTGATAATGCCATTATTTTTAAATTTAAACTAGCTTTATAATCAGAATCCTTTTTATTAAGTTTCATATCCCCTAATTGATTACATGATTTAATATCTCCTGATTCACATGAAAATCTATAATATCTTTCTGATTCAAGTCCATCTGTTGATTTTGCCATTGCTATACATGCTTTACTATTTTTTAATTGACATGAAGTCACCATATACTTTATAAATTTAGGACGATCATCCTTATTATAATAATATGCTCCAACTTTATAACAAGACTCTTTATTATGATTTGTATTACAATCAACTAAATATTCTTTTATATTCCCAGAATAAAGGTTTACTGCTAATATCATTAATACTAATATTTTTTTCATTCTCTTCTCCAATTATCATTTTATATTATTATACTCTATTTTCATCTACTTAATCTCTTTTCTTTACTATATTTTAAGGTTTTCTTAAGTTAAATTATACTATCATAGTATTAAT
>Ga0256824_10000074_pt1 | contig 31978 bp, 31 predicted proteins | sample CV67metaG_FD_191570 | JGI IMG/M metagenome (GOLD analysis project Ga0256824, IMG submission 191570) | Hydrothermal vent microbial communities from East Pacific Rise, Pacific Ocean - CV67 | ecosystem: Environmental > Aquatic > Marine > Hydrothermal vents | place: Pacific Ocean: East Pacific Rise...
TAATGTTTTTGGAGATAGAAGTGATGAACTTATAAAAACTGCTGCTTTTAAATCTGTTAAGGTTGAAGTGGTTGAGTGTTAAGTAAGAGGTTGAGGGTAATTAATCCTCAATCTTTGCCACTCTATAAAATACAAAGATTAGTTTATACAACAGCCCTAAATTCTAATTGTTCATTATAATACAATGGTTGAATTACTTTTCTAATACCATGTCCAGAATTTACCTCTTTTGAAATGTTGATTAGTTGGTATTTTGACAAAAGCTCTAAATCCTTATTTAAACTTGTCGGAGTTTTTTCTAACTCATCTAAAATAACACTATAATAAACTTTAGTTTTATTTTTAAGGTATTTTATTAATTTTGTTCTTTGTGGTTTTAAAATGTTTAGTAAGTCTTCTGTTTCCATCCAAATAGTGTGTTTTTGTGTTAGTGTCTTATGCTCATCTATCTGTTTTGCTGTTTCCATTGCACTATTAAAAAAATCATCTATTGTTCCATTTTGAATGCTTACCATTTGATAAACTCCTTTATATCACTTTTAAATCTTTGAACTAGCTCTTGGTAGTTTACGAAATCATCAAGTTCATAAATTTCTCCAAAATAATGTTTATGATGAAAATTATGACTATTATCATATCCCATTACTCTTCCATTATCATTTGGAAAAATATTTTTATTTATATAAACCATATTGTATTTTATAACTTGATTTTCATATTCCCAAGCTTCAAATTTTATAATACCACCACCATTGGCAAATGGAACTATAAACTTTTCATCAATCACTTTAGTATAACTTTTTTTTGAATTACCCATATAGTGAGTATAACAGAATGACAAATAATTGTAAAGCTGGTTATTAAATGTAAATTTTTAAACTATCGTAAAGAATCTCGTGGTACTTCAAAAAGTTCCCCATCTTCATCTTCAACTAATGCTATCTCTTCCCCATTACCACTAAGAACAGTAATAAGCTTTACCTGTTTATCTTCATAAGTGAAGTTGTCATCTTTTGATGTGTGTAAAATTTGTTGTGATGAGTCATTAAAATTATGATGTTGAATCATTGTTATAAATCCTTTAATTCAAATTATATTTTAAAACTAAGAGAGGAATTTTACACCACAAACTACTAACATAAGGACAATAACAAGGGCTAAGTCTATTTTATTTCTCATAGTTAGTGTAGTTTCTAAGTCTATTTTTGTAATCTCACTATTACCCACTCCAAAACTAGCTTTTTTCTTAATTTTCCCAAAGTAAGAAGTATCTCCACCAAGTTTTACACCAACTACAAGAGCCATAGCAGTTATGGGATGTCCAGCATTTGGAGAATCGTGTTTCTTACCATCTTTGTAAAAACTAAAAATACCTTTTTGTTTCCCAAGAATCATAATAAGAACAGCAGTAATTCGTGATGGTATAAAGTTTACGACATCATCTAAAATAGCATTAACTTTACCATAGTTTTCATACTTCTCATTTCTGTAACCAACCATAGAATCGAGAGTGTTGATAGTTTTATATATAACGATTCCTGGCAATCCAAAAAGTAAAAGGTAAAAAGCAGGAGCAATAACCCCATCACTAAGATTCTCAGCATAGGTCTCAATAGATGCTTTGTAAACATCACTATCGCTCATATTGGCAGTATCACGACTAACAAGCATTGAGATAGCTTCTCTTTTATTCTCAGCACTTAAAATCTCTTTTACACAATCATATAACATTTTATGTGCTAGAAACATTGAAGCTATAAATGAAGTTATGATAATATTTAAAAAGGTTGGTAAAAAATTTAATAGGTAAGTTAAAAAAGTAACAACTCCACCAACTATAACTAACATAAAGATAAGCAGTGATAAACCTCTAAGTATAGAATCTTTATAGAATCTTTTTTCAAAAAAGGTTATAAGATTCCCTATGATGATAATAGGGTGTTTTATGAAATTAAACTCACCGAAGATTCTGTCTATGGTGTAGGCTAGGATTGTTGTTAAAATATTAATCATTTAATTTTCATTTGATTAAATGGTTCTTCATCTTTATCCTCATAATTATTACTATAACCAGATAATTTCTCTTTTAGTTTATTTTTTAACTCTGAATTTAGATTATATGAAGTACTTTCATCAAGTTTCATTAATAAAATATCATCATCTTCATAAGTATCAAATAAATATTCTTTAGTTTCTTCACTTAAATTATAGTTTATGGCTACTTTATAAATAAGACATGTTTCATCTTCTTTTTTATAATATTGTTTATATCTAGCAATTCTACTTAATGTTTTTAATGAATAAATTGTATTTTTATTCCGTATTACTCTATTTTTAACTATTGTACTCTGAGTACTTTTCATAATAATATTATATAAAACTTGACAATCATTTTCATTTTTAGATAATTCATCCAAAAGTTCTAAGTTATCTGTATATTCAGAAATTTTTTCTCTTATTCTTATCATATTTGGTATATTATTCATAGCTAATCCAAATAAAATTTCATCATCTATATATGAAAAATTATTTTCTATATATCTTATAATCGTATTATTATTTAATGAAGATATTAAATCCGTATATTGTTTAGAATTTAAAGTTTTTTCTTTCTCTAAAATCTCTTTTTCTCTAAAAGCTTTATCATCAAAATACAAACTAGATATAAGCACAATAAATTTTAAAGGTGTTGTATCTTTATATAATATTTGAGCAGGTATATCTTTATTTTTTTCATAACATAATCTTGTAACTAATTCTTCATCTAATAATGAAAAATCAACATTAGTTAAAATACAAAAATCTAATTTCTTCTCATCATCAAATTCTTCATAATTTTCAAGAGTTAGATTTATAATAGTTTCTATATCTTCTTCATCTTTTTGAACATCAAAAATAGAATTAATAAAATCTGTTAAATCATTCTTATTACTATCTTGAATTTTTACTTCATTTTTTTGTAGTTCTTTAATAATTTCTATATTATCTTTAATAATATTGTTATCAACAATAATTAATTCTAAAGATTTTAATTCTAAAATATTAGATAATTTAATACCAACATTACTATAAATATCCAATTCTATAAGGTTTTTAAGTTCTTTTATTTTTACTGGTAAACTTAAAATATTATTATCAGATAAATCTAAAAATTCTAATTTATCTAATTGAAATAATTCATTTGGAAGATTAACAATTTTATTATTTTTAAAACTTAAATCATTAACTTTCTTTAATTTATTAATATTTGATGGTATTTTAATTAAATCTAAATTTTCAAAATTCCATAATTTTTTATCAAGATTTTCTTTGATAGTTAATTCAAAATCATTATATTTTTCTTTTAAATAAAATATATGTTTAAATTTATTATCTTGTTGCCTTCCTGATATTTTTTTAATTAACTTTTTCTTATTGTGTAATTTTTCTAACTCTTGTATAAAAGTTTCTAAATTAAATTGAAATTCTTTTTTATTATCAAGTTCTAAATTTGAAATTTCAATTTTATTATCTTCAACTTCAATCTCTTCCTCTTCTATCTTTACATCTTCAATTATAGGCTCTTCAACAACAACTTTTTCACAAAGTTTTAACTCGTTATCTATCATCTCAAAACTATATTTATTTACTAACTCTTCAAAATCTAAAGAGAAATCTACACTTAAAATATTTATAGATTTATTTCCCTCTTTTATGGGAATGAAACTTATTTCATCTTCAAAACTATTTCCATATTTTGGAACAATAAAATAACCTTTTATCTCTTTATCTTGATTTATAAGATTCATATAACTAAATAGTTGCCAAAAATTTTGAGCATTTAAACCATATAATGTTTCTTCTTTATCTAGCATTTTCCATTTAGCATCTACAACATTAATTGTCTCTGTATTATTTTGAATAATAAAATCAGGTTTAGCACTAACCATTGTATTGTCTTGATTATTATCAATTTTAAAACAATTTATAATACTTTGTTCCTCAATCTCAATATTTGATTTTCTAAAAAGAAAAGCACAAAACTTTTCAAAAAGATAATTCATATCAAAAAGAATAGACCAAAAAGGGGTAGAGTTGATAGTGCTACTAAAAGGCATATATTGATTGAAAATAAATTCTGCTTGAGTAAAAAGAATCTCAAACTTATCATTCAACCTATTAAAAGTTATTTTCTTAAAATCATATTTTTGTATTTTAATTATATCAACACTATCGAGTAATAAATAAATTTCATGTAGATTCTGTTTTGCTCTATAAGATAAGTTTTTATCATCTAACAAAATTTTGGCAAGAGTTCTAAATATTTGCATTAAAAGATTATTTGATGAGTGTTGATTATAAGAGATATAAACCTTAGATTTATCAATAAGATTATTTTGAATAGTTTTAGAAACTAAAATAGTTCCTCTAATATGAGAACTATTTTCAATTTTTTTGTTATAGTTAGCATAAACACCACTTCTCAATACACTTAATAACTCTTCACTAAAAAGTTCAATCACATAGTGTAAAAGTGGCATCTCATCTGCCAATACTTTTGAGTTTTGAGAGTTAGAACTTATGAAGTTCTTTTCCTTAGATACTCTTAAAATATTTATTAGCATTTTTCTATGCTTTTTTATACTCTCTTCATCTAAACTATTTTTAGCAAATTTAGGTAAAATTTCTATGGTTAAGCCTGTTTTTAAAGATATAGAACCTACAATAGAGTTTACTTTTAATTTATTTCTACCCTTATTTGAAACAACATATCGATTTTTATTATCTCTATCACGATGAACAATATCAAATAAGAGTTCCCTATCTTCTTCTGAAATAGTATTATTATTAAGATTTCGCTCTTTCGCAACAAATATTTCTTGATGTTCTGAAACTGTTAAAATATCTTTCATAATTAGTTATTACTGTAAATATCTCTAATATCTTGCTCTTTAAAATCTTCGTTTATCATAAATATATTTTGATTGCTATAAGTTATCATCTCTTTGAACTCTTTTTTAAAAAGATTTCCATCAGTTTTAGTTACTTTTAGAACACCTGTTGTTGGTTTATTATAATCTTGATTTAAAACAGCACAAATTGATTTCCAATCATCATAAAAATATTCTTGGAGCAGAGGAATAATATTTTTTTTCATTACAGTTTTTAAATCTTTAAGGTCTTTTATTTTTAAAAATTCTGAATGACCTATTTGGTAATTTTCATTTTTTAAAATACTAATCCTCTCATTCATAGTGTCAAGTAATTTAGGTAAATCAACACCTTTATAATTTTGTAATTCTACTAAACTAGAATCAGGCATACACTCTTCAAAATCAAATCGTCTTCTCAATGCTACATCAATTAAAGCAATAGATTTATCTACGGTATTCATAGTTGCTACAATATGTAGATTTTTTGGAACACTTAGTTTTCTAGGATTACCTTTTTCATCTTTAGAATAGGGTAAATTAATCGATAACTTTTCATTTTCACCTTCTCTTTTACTATCTTCAAGTAATGTAAATAATTCTCCAAAAATAGACGATATATCACCTCTATTAATTTCATCAATCATTAATACATAGTGATAATCAGAATTATTTCTTGCTCTATCACATATTTTTTTAAAAATACCATCTTTTACTTTATAAACTATTTCATTTTGAGTTGATTTATCTTTCAAAGTTATCTCTATTGTTTCAACACCGATACCCTCTACAAAATCTTGATATGAATAGCTTGGATGAAATGTAACAGTTTCTATTAATGGATATATTTTATAGTTTTCTCTATATTTTTTTATTTCTTTTACAGCTAATTCTATATTCAAAGTACCATTTGTTAAACGCTTTAATTGACCATCATTATCATCATTTCCTGCTATTGCATCTGGTGAAATATTATTATCCTGAATGGTTTGTATTAATTCTTTTTTCGTAATATCTAAAGTAGGTAGCTTAGAAAAAGATTTAAAATTTGTAAGAATTTCATTGTAATTATTTTTATCAAATTTAAAGTCTAATGTTTTAGTGTTATCCGATTTTCTACTTTCATTAATAATACCAACTGCTTCTATAATTGCACTTCTAGTTTTACCTGTTCCAGCTGGTCCATAAAATATCTTATTTAATTTATTCATTTTATATTTTTCCCTATTTCATATTAGTATATAACTTTAGCATAATTATTCTTTTTAAATTTAAGGACAAGGGAGACAAGGGAAAAATCCCTTGACTATACTAGTGAAGCATAGGTGTCAAAAGACACATAAGTAGTATTACTAGGACTAACTTATTCATAAAATCTCCCTTATTATGGTCTGGGATGGCAAAAAAAAAGGTTAGAGGGTAATTAATCCTCTAACCTTAAAAAGCTTTTTACCGCTCCATAAACCATAATAGGTTGTCCTAGTAGTTGAATTATATAAAAATCGTTATTAATTTAAACTTTTAACAATATAATCAACATCAACAAACTTCTCTATATGTTGAGCAAACTCATCTATTCTTTTAAGAAAGCTTTGTATGTATTAACAAAGTTTGTTATAATTATCTTGTAAAACATTTCTGACCTTATAAGGTTTGGTCACCTTGTTATGGTTACTGAAAACCCTATCGTTTATTTAAACGGTAGTTTTTTTGCATAAATTTTTAAGTATCGTATGATTTAGCAAACCTTTTTTTAGTATGAAATTTATATAATTACAATATTAATTTAAACTTTCAACAATATAATCAACATCAACAAACTTCTCTATATGTTGAGCAAACTCATCTATACTTTTAGCTTTAAACTCTTTAAAATCATACCCTTTATAATTTTCATTTATAGCAGAAAATATTTTATATCTTAGTTCATCATTATCAAAAAGTCCATGAACAAAAGTTCCATATAATTTTTCTCTACTTTTTGCTCTTTTTTTTGTGATTCCATTGTGAATCTCGTACCCATTAACCATAGTTCCGAAAAGATTATAACACCCTTTTTTTACAATCTTCTCTTTTTGAAAAACTATCTCACCTTTAAAAAGTTTAAAACCAGCAACCTCTTTAGTTTTAGATTCTATCTCTAGTGGGTCTAAGATTCTCTCAAATAACATCTCATAACCACCACAAATAGCAACAATAGTTTTCTCATTTTTAACTATGTGATTCTCAAAACCTCTCTCTCTAAGCCAAGCTAAATCATCTAAAACTCTTTTACTCCCTGGAATCACAACAACATCACAAGATGAAATTTCACTAGGGTTTGATATGAAAGATAACTCCACTTCAGAATCAACCACCAACGGCTCAAAATCTGTAAAATTACTAATATATGGAAGTTTTATAACTCCAACTTTTATGATAGCTTTTAAGGTGTTTTGAGTGTAGTTCATAAGTGAGGCACTATCTTCAAAACCTAGGTTAAATGGTTTAAAAGGTACAACACCAAGTACTTTTATTTTAAATTTTTCCTCTATGATTTTAACACCCTCATTAAACAGACTCATATCACCTTGAAACTTATTTACAATCACACCTATAACATTTTTACGAAGTTTTTTAGGTAAAAGGTTGTAAACCCCATATATAGAAGCAAAAACCCCACCCCTTTGGATGTCTGCTACTAAGATGATTTTAGTGTTAAATTTATCTGCTATATATATGTTAGATAAATCTTTACTCATAAGGTTTAACTCCACAGGTGAACCAGCCCCCTCAGCTACAATACAATCATACTCTTTTAAAAGATTCTTAAAAGCCTTTTTAGCATAAGGTTTTAGTGTGTCTATATCTCGATAATAACCCCAAACATCTTTATTGCCCATAGATTTACCATTTATGATGATGTGAGATTTAGACTTTCCACCAGATTTTAAAAGTATAGGGTTCATAAAAGGTGTAGTTTTAAGCCCTATCGCCTCTGCTGCGAAGTGTTGAGGAATCGCTATCTCACCACCCTCATCTGTCACTTGTGAGTTGTTTGAAACATTTTGAGCTTTATATGGGGCTACTTTGATTCCACGATGGTGTAAAAGGTAGGTGATAGCAAAAGAAAGAGTAGATTTACCAGCATCGCTACTTGTGCCAAATATGCTTAGGGAGTTCATTTTTAACCTTTTTAAAATTGTTAGTGTTATTTTAGCTAAAAGGGATAGGAAAATTGTTATACTCAGTTTAAAAGCCAAATTAATGGACAAAAAATGAAACTCTTATGTTTAATCACCATACTATTCACACTCTCTGGATGTAGCACAATGGAAGTAAAAAAACAAAATAATAAACTTAGTTTTAATGAAGTTTGGAATCAGGTAGAATCTGACCCTTTAAAAACTTTACCACAAGAAAAAGTATCTTTTTTTAAACTCTACTCAGATGGTAAAGATGTTATATCTCACGATGCTAAAAGAACTTTAGATGATAATTCAGATATTTTAAAATCGTTTAACAAACTAGCCCACCCAAATGGAATCTGTTTTAAAGGGGTTTGGGAGATAGATTCTGATAATATTTTTAGTGGTTACTTTAAAAATGGCACAAAAGCCCCTATAATTGCAAGAGCATCTACTGCTATGTCACACACCACAAACGATTCTACTAGAGCATTTGGTTTTGCTGGTAAACTTTTTTCCACTACAAACAAAGATGAAAAAAGTGCTAACTTTTTCCTTATAGATGATTTGGGTGGAACTGATACTAAACATTATACTGATGTAGTTTTAACAAATGAACCATCTGTTAGTTTTAACTATGATGTTTTAAAAAACATAGCTTATGCTATAAAAGTTTCAAATGCTTTTTCTAATGCTGACAAACACCCAACTATAAGACAACTTTATGAAATCTCCTCTTTAGATGAAACTAAAAATATCATTACACCAAAATGGATGAAAATCGAAGCTAAGAATCCTAAACAAAATAATAAAAAAGATTTTAGAGATGAACTTACTATAGCAGATGGTGAGAATCTAATTTTTAATATCTTTGTAGCAAATAAAAAAGTTGATGAAAAAAAAGTTTGGCAAAAAATAGGATTTATCACATTAAATAGCTCGGTAGTATCAGAATCTTGCGACCATAGATTACATTTTCACCACCCAAAATGGAGAGATGATTTAAAATATAGAGATGATTAAAATCATAATTTAGTTATAATATATTTATAGATATAAAGTAATAAAAGGTTGGCAAAATGAGAAAACTATTTTTAATGTTGACAATAAATATGTTGTTATTTGCTGGACAAATAGTTGAACTAGCTGGAGATAAAGATTATCCACCTTACTCTTATAGCGAAAATGGCATAGCTAAAGGTGTTTATGTTGATATAATAAAATCTATTTTTTCTAAGATAGATGGTTATGATGTTAAATTCAATATGATGGCATGGAAAAAAGCTCAAACTATGGTAAAAAAAGGAAAGGTAGTTGGTTTTTTTCCCCCTTATTATTCAGATGAAAGAGCCACTTGGGTTAGTTTCTCGAAACCTATTTTAAATGAAAGAACTGTTATCTTTGCAACAAAAGAATTTTTAAAAAAGAAAAAGAAATTTCCTAATGATTTTTATGGGACAACAGTATGTTTAAACAGAGGTTTTACCCCTTATGTTATGGGTGGGGTAAGTTTTGAAAAAGCTGTTAAAGATAAAAAAATAATATTGGCTGAAACAAGTAAAAATAAAGATTGCCTAAATAGAATTAAAAGAGGTTTAGCAGATTTTTATATAAATGACCAACTCATAGATATATCTAATTTTAGTACCATTAAAAGAGGTTTAGATGTAAAATCAAATGCTGGGCATATTGGTTTTACTCTTAAAAACAAAAAATACCCTTTTATAAATGATTTACATAGTAAAATAGATAAAGTCATCATCAAAATGAGAAAAAATGGTGAAATAGAAAAAATCTTAAAAACATATAAAGAGGGTAAATAATTTAATGAAAAATATAGTTTTAATTCTTCTTATAAGCTTTAGTTTATTCGCAAGTAAAACACAAAATATAAAAATTTATACAGAACATTATCCACCTTATAATATGAAAAGTATTAGTGGTAAACTAAAAGGTTCTTCTGTAGAGGTACTAAAAGCTGTTTTAAAAGAGTTAAATTCTACACAAACTATACAAAATGTTAAACTAAGAAGTTGGACAAAATCTTATAAAATTGCCAAAAAAAGAAAAAATACAATGGTTTTTTCAACAACAAGAACTAAATCAAGAGAGAATCTATTTAAATGGGTTGGACCAATTGCTACAACAACTGTTGGTGTGTTAGCTCCAAAAAATAAAAAAATAATTATAGATAAAATATCTAATTTTAATAGATACAAAATTGGTGTAGTTTTAGATGATGTTGGTGAAGCCTTATTGTTAGAAGCTAATGTTGATAAGAGTAACTTTAGTTATGTAAAGGGTGAAGATGCTATTAACCAATCTTTTACTAAACTAGAAGAAAATAAAATTGATATGTTTGCTTACAACCTAAATGTAGCATTTGCCAATGCTGAAATGGAAGGGTTCGATATATCTAAATATGAAATTATATATACTTTAAAAGTTGGTGAACTTTATTTTGCGTTTAATAAAAATACAGATGATAAAGTTATAAAACAATGGCAGAATGCTTTAGATATAGTTAAAGAAAATGGTACTTATGAAAAAATTCAAAGTAAATATAATTAAAGGCTTATAATGAAACAAAGTATTATATTAAAAACACTTCTTCTTTTAGGTAGTTTAATTATTATTATTTTTATAGGATTTGGTTACTCTTTTTCACAAAATGATAAAGGGCTTATTGATGATATTCGTGAATATAATTTAAAAACAGCGATGGAAGCCCTTGACTATAGACAAATTGAAAAATTAAAAACAAATCAAGAACAGATGGAAAATATGGTAAATACTATAGCAAAAAATTCATCTGAATTTTTGCTAAATTATGATTATGATGGTTTAAAACAAAATATATTGTTTGATATGAAAAAAAACAGTGTAAAAGCCATTAAAATTTGGGATAATGAAGTTGATGAACTTTTTTTAATAGCTATTAAAAATAATGGTCAAATAACTTTTAATTTTACTGACTTTAAAGAAAGTACTAAATACAAAAAGATAGAGAAAAATATAGATTTTATAGAAAATGGGAAAGTGGAAAATCTTGGAAAAATAATATTTTATTATGATGAAACTATTATCATCAAACAAATAAATACATTAAAAAAAGATACCATTAATAAAATTAATAAATTTAATTTAACTGTAGATAATGAACTAAAAAAATCTAATCAAGTAAAACTATTTATTTCACTTGGTGTTTTAATATTGATTTTATTACTAATCTCAATTTTATTAATGCAATTTGTAAATAAACCATTAAAAATTTTACAAAAAAACCTTGATGACTTTTTTATGTTTTTACAAAATAAAAAAGAAACAACAAGTACTATTTCTATAGATACAAACGATGAATTTGGTCAAATGTCAGAATCTTTAAATGAAAACATAGCAGTAAGTGCTAGGCTTCATGAAGAGATTCAAGAGTTAAATACAAATCTTGAAAATAAAATAGCTGAAAAAACTAAAAAAGTGATAACCCTCTTAGACAATGCTGACCAAGGGTTCTTAACTTTTGGAAATGATTTTATTATAGATAAAGAGTACTCTAAAGAGTGTCTAAAAATATTTAAACAATCTATTAATGGAGTAAATATAGCGAATCTTCTTTATCCAAAGGCTAGTAATAAAAAAGATTTTTTTATACAAACATTACAATCTCTTTTAAAAGAAACTAATACTCTTAAAATTAAAACTATCATATCATTATTACAAAATGAATTTATTATAAACAAAAAAGCTATAAATGTTCAATACAAAATAATTGATGAAGATAAATTTATGCTAATACTTACAGATGTTACAACTAAAAAGATTTTAGAGAAAAAGATAAACAGAGAAAAAAATATCTTAAAAATGATAGTTGCTATTGTAAGTGATAGTGAAGAATTCTTTGAATTAAGCGATGAATTTTCAGAATTAGAATTATCTAAAAAAACTTTAGTAGATACTCAAAAAACACCACTTCATAATGCTACAGAGATATACAGAATCATACATACATTTAAAGGTCTTTTCTCTCAAAAAGAGATGAATAATGTTGTTGTAAATTTACATAAACTCGAATCTACTTTATCTGAAGCTATCTCTTCACAAGATAATACAAATGAAAAACTCCAAAATCTTTTAAATACAAGTGATTTTGATAAATGGCTTAAAAAAGATATTGATATAATTAAAGATATTTTAGGTGAGGAGTTGTTTTCTAAAAGAGGGAATCTACTAATTAAAGAGGAAACAATTTCTAATATTGAGAAAAAAATTATTGAGATTGCTAAAAATCATGAAAATTTTCCAGAGATAAAAGTTGTTGCAGATGAGATTAAAGATTTAAAACAAAAAACAGTTTATAGTATGTTTAGTTCTTACCCTAAATTATTAGACCAATTAAGTGAACGACTTGAGAAATCTATATATCCATTGGAAATTATTGTAGATAAAGAATTAAAAGTTAATGATAAAATAAAACCATTTGTAAAATCTTTAGTTCATCTCTTTAGAAATAGTATAGACCATGGTATAGAAACTATGGATGAAAGAGCAGAGATAGAAAAAGATGAGATTGGTACTATAAGTTGTAGCATTAAAAAAGAGAATGAGAATCTACATATTATTATAGCTGATGATGGTGCTGGGTTAAATATAGAGAAGATAAAATCTAAAGCTTCATCAATAGGAATATCTACAGATAACATGAGTGATAAAGAGATTGAATACCTAATCTTTAATGATAGATTCTCAACTAAAGAGAAAGTAACTCAGATATCTGGAAGAGGTGTAGGTATGGCAGTTGTAAAAGATGAAGTTGAAAAACTAAATGGGATTATTAAGATAAACTCACAAATAAATAAAGGTACTACAATTGAATTTGTAATACCTTTATAAAAAATTCAAGGAGAAGATTATGATTTTAGAACCATTAATACTACAAACAAAGCTGTTTTTATCTGGAGATATGGGTATAAATATAAAAAAAGTAGATATAGATGAAGATAATCCTGCTAAACTTCTACTAAAAGATTATACTTCTATGATAGGGACTGGTGGTAAGTTTAATGCTATGATTGTTATTAGTTTCGATAACAATATGCTAAACCATCTTGTTAATCTTTTTATGGATGGGGAAGAGGTAGAAGAAGAGGAAAAAGAGGAGATATACGATAGTGTATCTGGCGAAACAATTAACACAATAATTGGTCTTGCTCTTCCAACATTTCCAAACAGAGGTAAAGGTGTAACGATTACACCACCAATTACAATAAATGATGCTTCAAATATAAAAAAATATAAAGATTCTAACATAGTTAGTGCCATAATTACAACAGAAGTAGGAACATTAAGTATTAGTGCTTTAGGGCAAGATGAGATATTAAAATAAATAAAAAAGGATGTTTTATGTTAAAAGTTTTAGTAGTAGATGATTCTTTAATAATTAGAAAAAAACTTACAAAAATAATAGAAAAATTAGGTCATGAAGTGGTTTATGGTGCGAAAAATGGTCAAGAGGGCATAGATTCTTTTATCTCTAAAAAACCTGACTTAGTAACTATGGATATTACAATGCCAGACATGGATGGTATTACTGCTGTTAAAAAAATAATAGAAGAAAATAGTGAAGCAAAAATCATAATGGTTACTTCTCATGGTCAAGAAGATATGGTTATAAAATCTATTCAAGCTGGTGCTGTTGGTTATATGTTAAAACCAATTACAGAAGAAAAACTAGCACATACTATTGGTGAAGTTTTTGAAGAGTATATAGTAGATGAAGATGAGGATGATTTAGATATTTTAGAAGATGAATTTTAAGCTTTAACTATGAAAGAAAATAAAATATTTGAAGCCCTACTTGATGTTATCCCTTTCGCTTCTTATGCTGTTGATGTAAATTCTTATGAATTTGTATATGCCAATAAACTTATGAGTGAAAATATGTATGCCCCAAGAGCAACAAACTGTTGGGAAAAACTTTATGGTCAAGAAGATGTATGTTCTTGGTGTAAAATAAAACAACTTAAAGAGCGTGAAGTTATATACCAAAGTGATAAACTTGAAAGTAGTTTTTTTGATGAATCCACAGATAAATGGCTTCAAAGTTACGATGAAATCGTAAAATGGCCTGATGGAAGAACAGTAAAATATACTATATTAGTTGATATTACAGAACAAAAAAAGATTCAGGCTGATATGATTACAACACATACAAAACTAGCCCTAGAGAGTAAAAAACTTCAAGAAGCTAATCAAAAACTAAAATGTATGGCACAAAAAGATTTTTTAACTGGTGTAAACAATCGTGGTTATTTCTTTGAATTAACAAATAAACTTTTTAATAAAAAGCTAAAAACTAATGAACAAATTTTTGTGAGTATGCTAGACCTAGATAAATTTAAAAATATAAACGATACTTATGGACACAATATAGGGGATGAAGTTCTTAAAGCTTTTACTAAAATAGTTGAATCAAATCTTGATAACAATGATATTTTTGGAAGAATTGGGGGCGAAGAGTTTGCTCTAATACTTGTGAATACTGATGAAAACAATGTTTTAAATAAACTTGAAAAGATAAGAACAGATAGTTGTAATTTTATATTTTCAGATATGAAAGATAGTGTAAGATTCTCTGTTTCTATGGGTTTGACTATTAAAGAAAAAGACCAAGAATTAGATTTTGTTTTAGATAAAGCAGATAAAAAACTATACGAAGCTAAGAAAAGTGGAAGAAATAGAATAAAATTTAGAGTTTAATTTCAGGAAAATAGATGTTAGAAAATAAGTTATTTGAAGCACTTTTAGATGTTGTACCATTTGGAGCTTACGCTGTTGATGTAAATACCTATGAAATTGTTTATTCAAATAAACTTATTAGAGAAAATATGTATGCCCCTCAAGAAGAGTATTGTTGGGAAAGAATATATGGTAAAGATTCCAAATGTGAATGGTGTACCATTGATAAGAATCAAGAAAAGAACAAGAAAATCAATTATGATTTTTTTGATGAATTAGACGACAGATGGATGAAATCTTATGATGAGTTTATAAGTTGGCCAGATGGTAGAGATGTTAAGTACTCTATATTAGTAGATATTACAGACCAAAAAGCTACTCAAGGCTCTATGATACAATCTCATGCCAAACTAGCAATAAAAACAAAACAAGCAGTAAAAACAAATAAAAATCTTCAAATAACAAAACTTAAACTTCAAAAAACTGTAAGAGAGCTAGAGGAACAAAAAACTGAAGCACAACTAGCAACAAAATCTAAATCCTACTTTTTAGCAAATATGTCACATGAGATAAGAACACCGATGAATGGAATCCTTGGTATGACACATTTAGCACTACAAACAGATGATATAGATAAACAAAAAGAATATATTAAAAAAATAGATACTTCTGCTAAATCTTTGTTAGGAATCATAAATGATATTCTTGATTTTTCAAAAATAGAAGCTGGAAAATTAGATATAGAAAATATTGATTTTGATATGAATGATGTTATTAAAAATTTAAAAAATATTACTAAACTAAAAGCTTATGAAAAGAGTTTAGAATATAATATTTTTTATCTTGAAAAAAACACCATTTATAAAGGTGACCCAACTAGAATAGGTCAAGTACTTATAAACATTGTAAATAATGCTATAAAATTTACAGATAAAGGGAACATAACAGTTTATATTGAAAAAACTTATGGTGATATAGTTCGTTTTAGAGTTGTAGATAGTGGGATTGGTATTGCTCAAGATGTTAAAGAAAAACTATTTACATCATTTACACAAGCAGATGTAAGTAGTAGTAGAAAATTTGGTGGAACAGGGCTTGGACTAGCAATATCTAAACAATTAGTTGAACTAATGGGCGGAAAAATCAATCTAAATAGTGAACTTAATGTTGGTAGTGAATTTATTTTTGAGATTCCATTAGTAAAAGGTGATGCTAAATTTGTTTATAAAGATGAAGAATCATTAAAAAAATTACAAAGTCAGATTCCTTTTTTAGAAGGGAACCATATACTTTTAGTTGAAGATAATGAAATGAATAGAGATATTATCCATTCACTTTTAGAAACTACTTCTATAAAAATTACAAATGCTTATAATGGTGAGATAGCTATTAAACTATATAAAGAAAACCCTAATAAATATAATTTAATTCTTATGGATATTCAAATGCCTATTATGGATGGGTATGAAGCTACTAAAATCATCAGAGAGAATGATTCTAATATACCAATTATAGCTCTTAGTGCTAATGCTATGAAAGAAGATGTTGATAAAACAAAAGCTATAGGGATGAATGAACATTTGAGTAAACCCATAGATGTGATAAAACTATATCAAACACTTTTAAAATACCTTAAAAAAACTAATGATTTACAGGTTCAAGAAGAAGATAAAAAAGAGTTAGAAGATTCTATTGATATTCCCCAAACTAAACATATAAATGTTAAAATTGGATTAAAATACTTAGTTGGCAATAAAAAAGCTTACTTAAAAATTTTAGATGGTTTTTACCATAAATATGAAAATTTAGATTTAACAAATTTATCTACTGATGATTTAAAAATAACTATACACTCACTAAAAGGTTTAAGTAAAAATATTGGTGCTATAAATTTATATGAACTTATAATTAATTCAGATACTCTACTAAATAAGATAAATATTGAATTAAATGATGTCATTGATGATTTAAGATTTATATTAAAAAATCAAACTACTGTCAATAAAGTTCTTAAAACTAAATTACCTGAAGATGAGATGAGGAAGCTTTTTGAAGAGTTACAAGATTCTATAAAAGCACATAGACCAAAACAGTGTAATGAAGTGATAAAGAAACTGGATGTATGTGAACTTAATAATGATGAAAAGTTTCAAAAAATTAAACGATTAATAAAATCATATAAATTTAAAGAAGCCTTAGAGATAATTGAGAATAAAGATGAATAAAGAAGAAAAAAAAACAATACTTGTTGTAGATGATACAGAAATCAATATAGACATTATGCTTGAGTTGTTAAGTGATAATTATGATATTTTAGTTGCTCTTGATGGTGAAGGTGCTTTAGAGATAGTTAAAGAAGATAAAGTAGATTTAATTTTACTAGATATTATGATGCCAGAGATGAATGGTTATGAGGTATGTACTCTTTTAAAAAACAATTTAAAAACTAAAGATATACCAGTGATTTTTATAACAGCTAAAACTGATGAAGATTCTATAGAAAAAGCTTATGAAGTTGGTGGCATTGACTATGTCACCAAACCATTTAAACCTAGAGAACTTCTAGCTCGTGTTAAAACTCAACTAAGATTAAAAGAGCTGATTTGTCATTTAGATTTCATAGCTTCTCATGATAATATGACAGGTATTTACAATAGAAGAAAATTTTTTGAATTAGCTATAGACACTATAAATAGTTCAAATAAGAATCTATATGCTGTAATGATAGATATAGATAAATTTAAAAATGTAAATGATACTTATGGGCATCATATTGGTGATAAAGTTATAAAATTAGTAACAAAAACAGTTAGTGAAGAAATTTCAGATGAAACAATATTTGGTAGAATAGGGGGCGAAGAATTTGCTCTTATTTGTAAAGATGATTCTAAAAAAAGTATTATGGCTAAAGTAGAAAACCTACGCGAAAGCATATCAAAACTAAAAGTTATGTCAGATAATGGCATAAGCATATATTCGACTATAAGCATAGGTATAACTAAAGTAAAAGATAGCGATTGTATAGATACTGCCTTAAAAGAAGCAGATATAGCTCTTTATAAAGCAAAAATAAGTGGTAGAAATAAGGTTATTTTTAGATAACCTTTTCAAAAATCAGCTAACCCCTCCTGCTCATAACATTTTTTATATTTACGAATCAGTTTTTCCAACTCTTTTACTCTCTCATCCTCTATAACCATATTTGGTAGTTCTCTTTGTTGTTTAAACAGTTCAGAGCTACCTTTTTGTATAAGTGTTTCTATATTTTCAGGTATAAACATAGAGTAGTTTTTAGCAGATGAGAGTTTAGGGATAATTTTGTTGATGTAGATGTTTATCCCCTCTAGGTCATAATCTCCAAAGTGGATATACTCGTTTTCTAAACCATCTAACCACTCATATATAAATGGTGTTATCATCACAAATAGAAGATTCTTATCTTTAAAAAATTGCTCATATCTTTTAGCAAACCATACCACTTGGTAGTTCTCAATACCAACTATAATAGTGCTTTTATCTACTACAATATCTTGTGTATGAAAGAAAAAATAACCCATACCATCTAATGGTGAGATTGTAAACTTTTTAGAATCTACATCTATATCTACTGGATAAAAAGATGAAATATATAAACCTTTAAGACTTTGTGATTTTCTTGCTTTTGTGTTGTTTTCCCATTTTTGAATTGTTGCTCTAGTAGGGATCTTTTCAAAATTGTTATCAATATAATTATCTATATCTTCAAAATTAAAAATGTTATAACCACTATTTTGTAAAAATAGAAAAATATTAGATTCTTTTTTTAGATAAATTATTTGTCTTTTAGCAGTTTTTCTCTCAATAAAAATAGCACCATTAAGTTCAAGTTTTTTGATTATATCTTTTTTATCAAATTTACCGTAAGTAATAGTTTTATCTATTAAAAGGGTTTTTAAATTTAAAAAATCATTTTTATTTATTTTTATCATATATCCATCTTACTAGCTAAAATCATCCTAGAGTAATTCCCTTGATTCTGCCCAACATAGATGGTTGGGTACATTGATATAAGCATATCATCCTCTATCGGCATACCGTTTAAAAACACAAATCCACTTCTGTTTACAAAATCTTTTAACTCTTTAAAGTAATCTGTTGAGATTGTTCCTATCTCATCTAAGATACAATGGCTAAGAATCTCACTATTTTTTACGATGTTTTTACTTACCATCTGTAACATAGAGATATTTATGATACTTTTTACTAAAGTTGAGGTTCCGTTTGAGCCTATGTCGTTTAGAGTTTGTCTCCATTTTAGGTCGTTACCTTTCTCTGTTACTTTAAACTCAAGTACGAATCCATCCTCTAACTCTACATACTCCTTAGATGTTTTTAGTAACTCTACCAATTTTGAGATTTTGTTAGTAAATTCATCTTTTATTTTTTGTGTTGAATCTTCATCTGAATTAAATAAACCACTTAAAAATTTATCGTTATTGTTATCGTAAAAATCTGATAATGTTTTTAGTGAGTTTAGAATCTCATTATTAGAATCTTCAAATCTAATCTTAATACTGTCAATAACCACAAAAGAATCTACGGCTTTATTTATAGTGTTTCGTAAGTTCATAACCTCACTCTCAACATCTAAAATAGCATCTTCAAAAATAGACAACTCTTTTCTTATAAAATTCAAACTACTTTTAAATCCATCTGATGATATGTTCTTAAATAGTGTTAGTTTATCGTTTTGAATATAAGAGATTAACCCTTTGGCAGTTTTAAGGTAAGCATGAGAATTTATGTAATCTCTCTCAATCTCTATCTTAAAAATATTGTCATAATTGAGTATGTTAAGAACCTCAAGAACAGAACTTTTTATCTTCTCTTCATTGTTTTTGATTCTCTCATATAGAGCTATCAACTCACCTATAACACTTTTTATATCTACATCATTAGGTAAAAGAATCTCAGCTAGTGTAACACTCCTTTTTATACTTTTTTGGATGTTTTCATCATCTATTTTTTCACTATATTGTTTTAAAAAGTTCTCAAAATTTGCTAAACTTTGGTTCACTTTCTCTTGTTCATCTTTTAGTTGTTGGTTCTCAACTTTATATTTTGATTTTACAGATTTTAGTTCATCTTTATACTCATCTTTTAAAGTTTTTAACCCTTTTAGATTCTCTGTTTTTTGAGGGATACTCTCTATCTCATCTTTGTATTCTGAAAGATATACCGTTACATAAGCCCTATATTTTGAGATATTTTCAAGTTTAGTTGTAAAGTTTTGAATCTCTGTTTGAATCTCTTTTAAAAGTTTATTGTCAATCCCCTCATCTTTTAAAGCTTCTAACATCTCATTTTCAATCAGTTTACGCTCAACTTTATAACTTTCTTTTACACTTAGAATCTTAGTTTTTTGAGTTAATTCAGATTCTTTTATTTGCTCTTGAAACTCAGAGATTATCTTCTTTGTTTGGTTTGTTATAGTGTTGGTTATGTTTTGAATTTTATTAGTTATATCTAAAATTTTATCTCTAAGACTCCCTATAAGAATCTCTTGTGAAGCATAAAGTTTTTGAAACTTCGTTGTTTCAGTTTCCCTTTGCTTTTTAGCATCATCTTCCATATCTCTTATATTTTCAGTTATAGATTCTATGTTTTTAACATAAGATTTTTCATTCTCTTTTAACTTAGATTCTAAAGCATAAAAAACACCTCTTTGTCTATTTCTCTCTTTAGTTTCCCTTTGTGCTTCACTCTCTAAGTTTTTTTTCTCTGTTTGTGCTTTTTTATTTAACTCTTTTACTTTCTCTTTTATATTTTTTAGTTGCTCTAAAAGTTTCGCTTGGTTGTAGTTGTTTTGAAACTCATCATCAAACTCTACCTCTAAACCAAATATTGAACTATCTTGAGCCACTTGTTTAACACTAAACTTTTTTTGTGAAAATAAAATCTCATCTTTTAAGTAGGTAACGATTCTTTCTCTGTTTTTTATACTGTTTTTGTTTAAAAAACCGTAAAGATTCTCACCCTCAAAATCTAACTTTTTTTCTATCTCTAGTTTTTGCTCAAACAATAAATCTTTAGCTTTAAGAATCTTCTCATCTAGTTTTTTAGTAGAATCTTTTAAATTTAGTTCTATATCTTTTAACTCTTGTTCCACCTTTTTTATGTTGTGGCTATTTTCTAAAAGTTCAGCTTTTGTTTTAAATAACACCTCTTCAAACTCTTTTTTATCTTTTTGAAGATTCTCTATTTGCTCTTTATTAAAAGGGAAATGTTCAGCTTTTGCTAAAGATATTTTAGTGTTATTGAAACTGTTTTTATGGTTCTCTAGTTCTGTCTCTAACTCTTTTTTATCTTCTACATATTTTTTAGAAGATTCCTCTATTTTTTGCTCTTTAGTTTGAATAGTTAGGTTTATTTTAGAGTTTATCTCAGCTATATTTTCTTGATTTTTTGTTTTTATGTTTAGAATCTCATCATTAGAATCTTTATGAAGTTTCTCTTTTATCTTTATGTATCTATCTTCAATATTTTTCGCATCTGATGTTAGAATCTCAAACCTTTGTTTAGCATTTGTTAGTGAGTTAGTGTATGTTTGTTCATTGTTATACTCAACTACTAAGCCATCTATACCACTCTCTTTATACTCTATGGCTTTTTTAGTTAGTTTCTCTAAATGGGCAGATTCTATGGAGATTTTACCCTCTTTATCTGAAATTTTATCACTTAAATTTTGTTGTTTTACCTCAAAACCTATCTTTAGATTCTGTTGTTTAGATTCTATCTCTTGTAGTTTTGTTTTACTCTCCTCTATCTTTATAGAAGAATCTTGCTTTAGTTTTTCAACTATATTTGCTTTTGTTTTAAACTCTTTTTTATTCTCTTTATAACTGTTGTGAATCTGAGATAATTTTTCAATAGTTGGAATCTTTTTCTCAAACTTTTCAATCTCTTTTCTCTCAGATATAAACTTATTTAGACTAATTTTTATCTCACCTAAGTTTATTTTAGCATCTGAATCATCTATGAGCGATACTATACTTTTTTTCAAAGAGTTTGAACTAACTTTTGAACTAGCAAAAATATTTGAGAGGGTTTTAGCAAACTCTTTTCTTGAGTTAATACTCTCAAAAAGGGAAAAATCTAGTGAAGAATCGTGTTTTATTTTTTTATTATCGGCATCTTTTTTATGAAAAATATTTATATATTTCTCCTTTTTAGATGTGTCATAACTTGGAAGATTGTTTGTTTGTATATTTTCTATTAACCTTTCCAAATTTAGTGGTTTATTTTCATCTATAAGTAACTCTTTTACACCTAGTGAGGAGTTTGTAATATCTACAAATGTATAATGAAGTTTCATACTACGACTCACGATAAAAAGAAATCTACTACCATCTTTTATGTACTCATAAACTATGTGGGAATTATGCTCTTTAAAATACCACTGGTTAAAAGATTTTTTAGTATCTGGGTTAATGTTAAGTGCCGAATCTGAATAATCCATAGTATAAAAAAACAAAACAGCCCTCATAAGAGTAGTCTTACCAACACCACTTTCCCCTAAAAGCAAAGTATTTTGCCCCAAATCTATCTCAGCAAACTCATACCCAGCACTTTTAATAAGATATAACTTTTTTAGTCCATCTTTTGTTGATTCTATACTACTCATAAATCTCCACCTCATTTAAAAAACTCTCAATATAATCGTAAGAGTTTAAGATAATATACTCAGAATTGGTACTATTTGTCTCCTCTAAAAAACCATCTTTTTTTAGTTTTTCAACTATTTTTTGTATAAACTCTCTGTTATCTTTAGCATTTATCCCTTTCATTTTATATGCCAAATCTTGAAGCTCTATACTGTTGTTTAGTTGATTTTCAAGTGAACTAAGTCTAAAATGGTAACCAGCACCAAAGTTTGAATCTACCGTTTTTAAAAAAGAAGCTATATCTATATAATCAACCATTTTTTCTAGTGCTGACACACTATCACTAGCTTCATCATGAGCAAAATAAAAATACCCCTCCCTCTTCATTAAAACATAACCAATAGGCTTGAAATAGGCTCTAATCTCCGATTCTTTTAACATAATAGCTTCATAAAGTTCAGAGTTTGAGTTTTTAAAACTGTTCTCATTTATAAAGTTACCTTTTAAGATGTTTTCATAAATTTTTTGAATCTGTTGTGGCAGTAGTTGTTCTGTGTCTATTAACATTATAATACCTCTTTTTTATCGCTAAGAATCTTTATAAATTCTCTGTTATCTATTGTTGTAAATTTATTGTCTATTATTTTATAATTGCTTGAGAAATTTTTTAACAACCGTATAAAAACACCTAAAAGTTTTTCAGTTTCTATCTCTTTTTGAACTAAGAAAGTTACTAAATCTCTATCTTGTTTTAAAAATTCACGATTTAGTTTTTGGTAGTTGTAAAGGTTTTTTTGAATCTCTACACTCTCCTCAATATCGTAACTTATAGGGGAATCATCTTTTTTAGCTTTTAACTCTATATCTCTTGATTCTATAATTCTATTTATAGTTTCTATGTAGTCGTGAACTCTATCATCTGGGTGGATTCTTTTCTCTTTTACATTTGTAACAATAGGTATTTGTTGAGTTGATAACTCCTCAATATTTGAGTTTAAAAAAAGTTTACCCTCACTTTTCAACTCTTTTAAAAGTTGAAGTTTCTTTATAAATTCACCATCTTTTATAGATTGGTTTATATAGTTTTTTATATCATCATAAAGCTTAGTAAATGAACCCTCTAGGGCTGAACTGTTATGTTTTAGTTTTATAATTGTAGATTTTATCTTTTTATTATCCATACTTTTAAAAAAGTTTTGCTCCTCTTTTAAAAAGTTATCTACAAAGTTAGATGATTCTATAAGTTCTAAAATCTCATCTTGACAAGTTTTTAGATTTAACATTTTTATCTCAAAATTTGGTTCACTTTTAAAGTTAAAAATGGAATTTGATGTAATTGTTTGGAGGTTGTACCTTAAAAGTGATGGAATCTGATTTAAAAGTGTGTAGATATTTTTTATCTCTTTTTGAGTAGATTCTAAGTTTTTTATTCTAAGGTTGTAGTTATTTAGTTGAGTTTTAAGCCTCTGTATCTTCTCCCCTATAAGCCCAATATAGGTTTCACTACTCTGCCCAAGACGAGTTTTATAATACTCCTGAGTATCGTGAGATAAACTAAGTTCATCATCAAACTCATCATACTCAAGAATCTCCAAACGAATCGCTTCATCAACCTTAGCATATTTGTTTGAACTACGGATAGTTTCATTTGGTCGAGATTCATAAGTGTATAACTCTTGAATAATATTTTTACAAGAGTTTTGAACATTAATAATCTCTATAATATTTTTGGTTATAGCCATATTTACTTCTTTTGTTAGATAAAAGAATCATATCACAAAAAGAGTTTTTATGAGAAAATTTGACATTTTGTTAAGTTTTTAATTAATCTTTTTCAATCCCTCTTTTAATCTTTTTCAATCCCTCTTTTAATCTTCTATGTAACTCATCATCTTTAACACCAAATCTTATATAATCATCACTCAAATTATCAAAACTTCCACAAGTTCGTACTAGAATCTTATTTTTTAAAAGATACTCAAAAAGCTTTTTAGAATCTCCTGATTTTGTGAGTATAAAGTTTGAATCACTTTTATAGATTTTACTAAATAGTTTAGAATCTTCTAAAATCTTAAGTAGATTCTTTTTGTTTTTTTTATGAAGTTTTCTACTTTTTTTAACAAACTTAGAATCCTCTAACCTTTGTGTTAAAAATTCAACATCAAAAGATGAAAGATTCCACATAGGAGTTTTTAGTTTTTTAATATTTTGTTTATTTGAAAATATAGCACCGATTCTAACTCCAGCACAAGAGTAAAACTTTGAGAATGATTGAATTATATATAGATTTTTATACGATTCTATTTTAGTTCTATAAGATTTTAGATTTTCAAACTCTAAAAACGATTCATCTAAGATAACTGTAACATTTTGTTTTTTCCAAATTTTAAACAGTTTTTCTAAATCGTAGTATTTTCCATCAGGGGTAGAGGGGTTTACAAAAACTACAATGGAATCTTTTTTTGGTTTTTTATAAAGATTTTTAAACCTATCTATCTTATGAATCTCTTTTTTAGATTCTAATGATGCTTTTTCATACTCACCATATAAAGGGGTATAAAGATAAATTTTTTTCTGCTTTAATGATTTTATGAGTTCAAAAATTGCTGAAGTTGCCCCGTTATATAGAGCTATTTGATTCTTTTTAATTTTGTATCTATTTTTTATAGAATCTTTTAATTTTGTATGATTAGAATCACCATATTTTACTAACATATCTGAAGTTGGTGTTATAGTTAGTTTTTGGTGGTAGCTATTTATATTTGATGAGAAATCTAAAATCTCATCATAATCACACCCAATTTTAGAAGCATATTTATAGATATTCGCACCATGTTTCATATCTCAACATCATCCCAAAACTCATCAAAGTCTAAGTTTGTTAGTGAGTTTTCATCTGCTAAACTCTTCTCTAAAAGTTTTTTTTGAGCCACTTGAAAATAATCTTCAAGAGCCTCATTTAACATAGTTGAGTAATCTTTTTTGAGTATTTCGCTAAAATTTTCTAGGTTTTCTAAGTTGTCGCTATTTAGTATAAAGTTTCTTTTTTCCATAAAGAGATTGTATCAAAAAATCATCAACTCTTTTGCTTTTTTTGTGTTTTTATATTTGTTGATTCTAAGTAGGGCATAGAATCTTGATGCTAGTTTTATATGCTGTTTTAACTCTTTTTTTGTTAGTTTTTTTATAGTATGTTGATTATATGAGTTTAAAAATAAATTTATATAAAACTCACTAACTTTTTCAAATCCAACCATTCCAACACCACAATCAAAACTAAAACTACCATTTCCAGAATCTATAAAATCAAAAACACCAATTTTATTTCCATCAAAAACTGTGTTATCTTTAAAAATATCACCGTGGATAAAACCATCATTTTTCATAGTAAAAGATTCTAAAAATTGTAATTTTTTGTAATGGTAAAAATAATTCTTTTTTGTGTAGTTTAAAAGTGAACTAACATCATAGTTATCTATAAAGTTAGAGTTATGAATCACTTTAGAGCTATGAAGTTTAGCTAGGAATCTACCAAGAGCAACTATGTGGTAACTTTTTATAGTTTTAGGTGTTGAGCCATTTAACTTTTCATATAAAAACCATCCATTAGTTTCATCTAAACAGATTGGAGTATTTAACCCTTTAATCTTTAGACTCTTTAATAGCTTTTTATCATCTTCTATCTTAGTTGATATATCTCTCTCATACTTTTTTAAGATATAACCTTTAGTATCTGTAAAAACTATGTAGGTTGTGTCGATGATTCCAGAGGTTGTTGGAATCATCTTTGTAAAACTGTAAGATGGAAACAGATAGTTTAACTCATCTAGTGTTATAGTAGTTACTACACCCATCTATGCTTTACAATCTTTCATAATCTCTAACCAATCCAAATCAAAATGTTTCTCAACATAGGTTTTATGGTGAGGAACAGAACAGCTTGAACAATCTTGATGAATTACACCTTTACCAGCAAACTCTTTTCCGTTGTGGATGTTACATCTACTTAAAATTCTAAATTCATTATAAGTACCTAAACCATTTTCATTAAAACGGAAATTTGGACAAGCACATAGATAGCAATTTAGAGATTCCATATCGTGACATTTTTTATTTTTAGCATAAAGAGGACAAAACTCAACTTCCTCTTTTTTCATATTTTCAAAATCAAAATAGTTTATGATTTGCTCTTTAGTAAAACCTTTTTGAACAAGTTTATCTACAATCTTTTTATGTTTCTCTGCGTGATTCTTAAACCAATCGTTATAACCCATGAACTTACCTATAATTAATTAAATTTCTATATTATACACTCTTAATTCAACTAGGAGAATCTCAATGATAAAACTATATGGAATCCCAACTTGTGGAAGTGTGAGAAATGCGAGAAAATTTTTTAAAGAGAATGGTTTAGAGCTTGAGTTTATAGACTTTAAAAAAACATCCGTAGATTCTGAAAAAATAGAGTATTGGTTAAGTAAAGTTGATATAAATATACTTTTTAACAACCGTGGTACAAAATACAGAACATTAAAACTAAAAGAGTTAAACCTTAATGATGAGGGTAAAAAAGAGTGGCTTTGTAAAGAGAATATGCTTCTAAAAAGACCTATTGTTGAGTATGGAGAAAAAGTTGTTGTTGCTTTTGATGAAGATAGATATAAAGAGATATTTTTATAAGTCTCTTCGTAGTATAATTCGCACATATTAAAAAAGGCTCTCAAAACTATGAACTATTTCGCAAAAAGAATCATCCCTTGTCTTGATGTTAAAGATGGACGCGTTGTTAAAGGTGTTAATTTCGTTGGTCTAAAAGATGCTGGTGACCCAGTTGAAGTTGCTCGTCGTTATAACGAAGAGGGTGCTGATGAACTAACATTTTTAGATATAACAGCATCAAGTGATAACCGTGATACTATTGTAGATATAGTAAAACAAGTAGCTCAAGAGATTTTTATACCACTAACAGTTGGTGGTGGGATTCGTAAAGTTGATGATATTTACAAACTTTTAAATGTTGGTTGCGATAAAGTGAGTGTAAACTCTGCTGCTATAAAAAGACCTGAACTTATAAATGAGGGTGCTAAAAGATTTGGTTCTCAGTGTATCGTAACTGCGATTGATGTGAAAAGAACACCAAATGGAACTTACCATGTATTTTTAAATGGTGGTCGTGTAGATACTGGTCTTGATGCTGGTGAGTGGGCTAAAGAGGTAGTTGATAGAGGTGCTGGTGAGATTCTACTAACATCTATGGATGCTGATGGTACAAAAGCTGGATTTGAGTTAAACATCACTGAACAAATAAGCAAGGCTGTAAATGTTCCCGTTATCGCTTCAGGTGGAGCAGGGACAATGGAGCATATAAAAGATGCTTTTGATTGTGGTGCTGATGCTGCTCTTGCTGCTAGTATCTTTCACTACAAAGAGATAGATATTATGGATTTAAAACATTATCTTCACGATAATAATATCCCTGTAAGATTATAGTATGATAATCTGTGCTGGAAATAATGAAAACTTTAGTTTTGCCCAACCTATGGGGGTGGGGCTGATTGAAACTGCTATGAATCTTACTCGCCTTTGCCTTTTTGACAAACCAGAATTTATACTTTTTGTGGGGAGTGCTGGGAGTTATGGGAATCATAAGATTTTTGATATAGTAGAATCTAAAACAGCTTCAAACATAGAACTCTCTTTTTTAACTAATGATGCCTACACACCTTTAGATAATGTAGTTTCAACAAACATAACTAACAAAAAAGATATAGTTATAAACTCTTCCAACTATATTTCAACCAATAAGAAACTAACAGAGAAGTTTTTAAAGTTAGGAATCGGAATCGAAAATATGGAGTTTTTTTCAGTTTTAAAAGTAGCAGAGGAGTTTAACATACCAGCTGGTGGAGTTTTTTGTGTAACAAACTTTACAGATGAGAATGCCCACAACGATTTTTTAAAGAATCACGACAAAGCTAAAGAGCTTTTGACTGAGCATGTAAAAAGAAGAATTAAAGAGTTAACATCCCATAATCAAGAAGGAGAAACAAAATGAAACCATCACTAATGGACTACACTCAAAAAGAGTTAATGGGGATGATAAAACCATCATTTCGTGTAAAGCAGATATTTGGTTGGATGTACCATCAATATGCCGATAATTTTGAAGATATGAAAAATATCCCAAAATCTATGAAAGCTGAACTTTCAGAAAAGTTTGTTGTAAATCCTCTTTCTATTGTGAACAAAGAAGAATCTAGTGATGGGACTATTAAGTATCTTTTACAGATGCAAGATGGTAAAACTATGGAAGCTGTTTGGCTCAAGATGAAAGATGCTCAAGTTGATGATAATGGTGAGACTTTTCAAGAGGCAAAATATACTATTTGTGTATCTACTCAAGTTGGTTGTAAAGTAGGGTGTTCATTTTGTTTAACTGCTAAGGGTGGATTTACTAGAGATTTAACTGCTGGTGAGATAGTGGCTCAGGTTGTAACTCTTAAAAAAGACAATAACCATAAACATAACCGTAAAATAAATATTGTTTATATGGGGATGGGTGAACCGTTAGATAATCTTGATAATTTAGCAAAAGCGATAGAGATTTTTCAAGAAGACGAGGGGCTTTGCATAGGTGGGAAACGACAAACTGTTTCTACAAGTGGTTTAAGTTCTAAGATTGATAAACTAGGTGAAATGGACTTAGGTGTTCACATAGCTATATCTTTACATGCTGTTGATGATGAACTTAGAAGTGAACTAATCCCGATGAACAAAGCTCATAATATCAACTCAATTATAGAAGCAGTAAAAAGATTCCCAATAGATACAAGAAAAAGAGTTATGTTTGAGTATCTTGTGATTAAAAATAAAAATGATGATATAGGAAGTGCTAAAAAACTTGTAAAACTTCTTAGTGGAATCAAAGCAAAAGTAAATCTTATCTATTTCAATCCATATCCAGGAACTGATTACGATAGACCAACTAGAGCCGACATGGTAGCTTTTCAAGAGTATCTTGTAAAACATGGTTTACTTTGTACAATTCGTGATTCTAAAGGAATCGACATAAGTGCTGCTTGTGGGCAGTTGAAAGAAAAAACTGAAGGGGAACAATAATGACAGCAGTTGATATATTTGAGGTTGTTTTTTTAGTAGTTGTTTTTTTAGTTAGTGTTATCAGTTTTGTTAAGATTGCTACTAGCGAAGATGAAAAAGAATCTTAAATAATTACTAATTTGTAATTATTTTGAGATAAAATTATAGTTAAAATTTAAATAAAGGAAAAATTATGGCAGAAAAAATGGATTCAGATAGAATCAGAGAGATATACAAACTTTGTAGAAATCATTTTGGTGATATTAAATTTGTAGGTATTAAATACCACAATAAAATTGGCTGGATGGCTAAAGCTCAATTAGGTGATGATTTTGAAAATTTATCAGCTGATGGTAAAAGTAGTACAGATGCTCTTAGAAACCTAAGAAGTCGTGTTAAGAAAATCATTAAAAGATATAACGGGGTTTAAAACTCTGTTATATATAAAACGACCAATACACCAGAGAGGTCGTTTATGGGTGAAATAATACCCTATTATTCTTATATAAAAGTTATCCTCAATTTTATATTATAAATTTTATTTTTACTCTAAGTAAGAGACCATAAATGATTTCACAACCAATGAAACAAGAAGCTATAAGATGCAAGGCGAAAATTTGCAGGAGCTACTAGTAGCTTCAAGAGTTTTCAACGAAGTAGGTTATAGCTTCTTGTTTTACCCGTAGGGCAACATTTAAAAGGATTATCTTCTTCGTTGAACTTCACTTAACGATACTAGTATCGCCAAGCAAAGTTCGCCTTGAATCTAAACCTTTTAAATGTTGTTGGTTATGAAATTATTTATGGTCTCTTACTTATGTTTCACGTGAAACAAATTACAATTTTAAACTTTCAAATGCTATCTTCTTAAAATCAACATCACTATCTATATGGTACTTTTTCCCATAAAGTTCAAACTCTAACTCACTAGCATGAAGTAAAAGTCTTGTTGCTCCACTTTTTTCAATTCTCTCCTCAGGTGTTAAAACTTTATCTAAAAATTTAATCATATCAATTTCATTTTGTCCATAAATGGGGTCTCCAACTATTGGATGTTTCACGTGAAACAAGTGAACACGAATCTGATGTTGCCTACCAGTGTGTGGTGAGCACTCTATAAGTGTCATATCTAACTCTGGAAAATACTCCAATGGTATAAAGTCAGTTTTTGAAGCTTTCCCTTTTTCATCTACCTTAACAACCATTCTAACAATAGCACTATCATCTTTTGCTCTTAAAAGAGGAGCTGCAATACACATCTCCTCTTTAAACTCTCCATGAACAAGAGCAAGATATTTTTTATTCATCTCTCTCTCTTGAAACATCATCTTAATATCTCTCTCACTCTCTTTATTTTTAGCACACAAAACAAGTCCACTTGTTTCTTGGTCGATTCTATGTGCTATATTCGCATCTCTTCCAAATTGATACTTTAATTCATCTATGAGAGAATAGGGTGTATTTCTATTTTGAGGGTGAATTAAAACACCACTTGGTTTATCAAAAACAACAAACTCACTATATTCAGCTGTTGGCTTTAAACCTTTTGTTATAGGTTCAAAGTAAATAAATTCAAACTCACCCTCTATCTCACCAGCTGTTCTTGTCATAGCTACACCATCTACAAAAAGTCTCCCTTTTGCTATTAATCTTTGAGCCTCTTTTTGTGTATAGTCTAACTCTTTTATTAAATACAAGAATGCTTTTTGCTTTTTCTCAGCAAACATTTTTTTCATGATAAATGGCAAAATTTTACCCCTTTTTTAAAGATACTCAAATCATCTTTTTACTATAATTCATTTATAAAAAATGACTTTTATTTATGCGAATCTTAGCATAATATTTTCAGATAACAATCATAAGGATTCAACAGATGATAGATAGATACTCAAGACCAGAGATGGCAGACAAATGGACTTACCAAGCAAAATATCAAGCATGGTTAGATGTAGAGAAAGCTGTTGTTAAAGCATGGGCAAAATTAGGGAAAATTCCACAAGATGATGCTGATAAAATCGTAGCAAATGCTAGTTTTGACATCAAAAGAATCGATGAAATAGAAGCAGTAACTCGCCATGACCTTATAGCTTTTACAACTTCTGTATCTGAAACACTTGGTGAAGAATCAAGATGGTTTCACTATGGTATGACATCTTCAGACACTATCGACACAGCAGTAGCAGTTCAGATGAAAGATTCTTTAGAGTTAGTTATTAAAGATGTTAAGATGATTATGGAATCTATCAAAAAAAGAGCAGAGGAACATAAGATGACTCTTATGGTTGGTAGAAGTCACGGAATCCATGGTGAGCCTATAACATTTGGTCTTGTGTTAGCTGTTTGGTATGATGAGATGGCTCGTCATTTAGAGAACTTAGAGCAAACAATGGATGTTATTTGTGTTGGTCAAGTTAGTGGCGCAATG
>Ga0256824_10000075_pt1 | contig 31738 bp, 23 predicted proteins | sample CV67metaG_FD_191570 | JGI IMG/M metagenome (GOLD analysis project Ga0256824, IMG submission 191570) | Hydrothermal vent microbial communities from East Pacific Rise, Pacific Ocean - CV67 | ecosystem: Environmental > Aquatic > Marine > Hydrothermal vents | place: Pacific Ocean: East Pacific Rise...
CTGACTTTTTATCCCTTACTGGAACATCTATATTTACTAAAATTCCATTTGCGGAATTAAAAGCAATATGTTCAATTGATTACAATAAAGATCTATGGAACAATAACCAAATGTTTAAGAAAGCTACTAAAAATATTATTAAAGCAAATAATGCTGACTATAAGAAAATGTTTGTTGCTATTGAGCAAGTTCTAAAATCTCACCGTAAAGATCGTGGTGAACATGTTAAGAAAATTTCAACATATGATGGAATCATCAAAAATAAAAAATCATCAAGCGTTGAAAAAACATCGGCGATCGCTGATAAGAAAATCGCTCAAACAGCTTTACGTGCAACAGATACCGCCATTAAAAATGCACTATCAACACACAAAGCTCAAGTTAAGAGATATGATGACGAAAGCAAAAAACTAGGAAAAGATGAAGAAGTTCTAACTCAACAACAGTTAGGAACTTCTAAATATAGACCTGATGTTGAATCACGAGATAAAAATAACGATAAAAAAGTATACACTAATCAAACTGATGGTAAGCATGGTAAGCATGGTAAGCATGGTAAGCATGGTAAGCATGGTAAGCATGGTGGTGGATATAATAAGCACGATGGTTACAATAGCTCTAAAAAATATAGTGGTGGCAATCATTATGATAAAAACCGTGACGGGTATAATAGTTAATTAAAATAAAAATAAAATGAGCGTTAAATCGCTCGGAGGAAATTATAATGAATTTAGGAACTAATCAATTTATGTTTGAGGCTGCAAATGCAGGTAGAAAAAGTTTGGATCTTTTAGAAGAGTCAACAAAGTATGATCAACCCGTAGTTGGTGCTGATGTATTTAATGCATCAAAACTAGAATTAAAATTAGAATCAGATGGTAGATTCTTTGCTGATTTAACATCAGTGTTAGAAGAATCAGAAAAAGAAGTTTACTTTGAAAAATTGGAAACATTATTAGAAGCAACAGTTGGTATTTTTAAAGAAGTTAATATGAAACCACGTACTTGTTCTCAAGCGGTTGATACACAAGAACTTACTGAGTCAACTATTTCTGAAATTTATTCAAAAAACTTTACAGATGCTGTAAATAAAGATTACTCACTTCCATTATTTGAAGGAACTCTTTTAGATATGTATAAGTCAGAAGCTCGTCTTTTAACAGAAGCCGCAGTTAAAGCTGATATGACATCTGAAATGGATACGGAACTATTTTTAAAGTATGCTTTATTTGAAAATACTTTAGTTCAAAATTGTAAACGTATTATCCTACCAGAAGTTTTAGAAGAAAGAACTGATGCATTCATCAATCAACAAGATGAAGAATATTTTGAAGTATTCACAAATAATGCAAAAGCATTAAAAGAAGAAATTCAAGAATCAATTATATCAATGGTTTCTATGATCGCACCAAAATTATTCGAAGAATCAACTTCTCTTAAAAACTCAGGCTGTGAAAAATTTGCTGGTATTTCTAGAGCACTGGTATAAAAATTCTTCAGTCCTAAGGAGACAATATGCATAAAATGCCGAAAGAAATAGAATTCGTCGCAGACAAGGTTTTAAAAAATAAAGCATTGTATGATGAAATTAAAAAATTATTGATACAAGTTGTATCAAAGATTAATAACGACTCGTTAAGTCACGCAAGTTTTTGTGATGTTATGCGAACTCCAAATGGTATTGATAAAAAACTATTAAAGATTTTCGGTATATCTGATAGACAAATGATAGCAGCATTCTCTGAAATTGGTTTTCATCCCGATTCTAGAATGTATTCGTCATTATACTATCAAACACTATCATTAGTTTATTATATAGGTGTAAGAGCAAAAGATGATGTACTTAGACAATTTGCAGTTGCTTTAATTTATGTTAAAGTATTCAATGGTAGACAATATAAATATATGCCAAATGGATGTCAACATGAAATTGCTGAATATCTAATACAATCAGTTTTTAGAAAAAGTAAAATATTTGTAAAATACCCAGCACCGTTTAGTGCAATAACAAACTATTTAACACCAACACTTGATACAAAATATTTTCCATATATTGAAAAAGATCCAGCTCATCCAACTTTAGGATTAGTTGTTATTTTAATGCAGGCGTGGAATAGAATTGACCAAATGTTTATGGGTATTCAAAAACATTATTATCAAGCACATAAAGAGGGGAAGCGTTCAATCATCTCAGCAAGTTCTGATGGTAATGGTAGAGAAGTTTCTGAAATCGATGGCACAAAAGTAGTTAATTTGGTTGATAAACTTCAAAAAAATTTAATCAATAAACCAACTAAGCTATCAGATGCCGATAAGAGCTTTTTAAAAAAAGAACCATATGCAGTATCTGACAAGTTTTTAGTTGATACAAAGAAATTTTTAGATGATCATAAAAATGAAGATGACTTAAAAAATATTTATGAGTTAATTTTTGGAATTTCTAAAACAGAAGAATCAAAGATGTGTGGTCTACATATAGTAAATACTATATCAAAGATAACATCATCTAAAGGTTCCGATACAAAAAATGTTAATCTAAAAAAATATGCTGATCAGATGTTAGAACGCATGTATAAAGGGTTTATGAAATCAGGTTCAAATTCAAAAAAATTAAAGCTTCGTAAAGTTTTATTATTATTGATTGTGCATCGAGGTAAGAGTGCTTTTTGTAAAGCTGAGTTTGAATAAATTCGAATAAATTCAAACAAATTTAAACAAATTTAAAGGGAATATATGAGTACAAATAATTCGAATGCTCCTGTAAAGTTAGGTACATCACAAAAAGTCCTACTTGAGAATGATGTTGGTAATCCTGATATCACAAAAGAAAAAGATACAATTAAATATCATACAATTTTAAATTCTTTTATGGATAATAAAGTAGAAAATACAAAAAATAAAAAAATATTTAAATTTATGAATGAGCAAGTTACTACAAAATATAGTGAGATGGCTCCACATGTTAATGGATACTATTATATTCACATGGTTCCTGGGCCTTGGGTAAACACTTTAAAAGGTGAAAAAGGCGAAACATTTGAATTAACGGACGCTTTTAATTTTGCAGGATCAGATTTAAGTTATGTTGGTAAAAGTGGAGCGCTCTTTGATAGAGTTTTAAAACAGTTTGGGCAATTAGCAACTGATATTGATATTCCTCAAATAAATATTGAATATGAATCGGTTTCTGGTAGATCAAGAAACTTAAACTATGCATCAAAAGTTCATTTTGCTGGCGACTTTAGTATAAATTTTTTAGAAAATTTTAATAATGATATATTTAGATACCATGAATCATGGTTCAAATATATTGATGCTTTAAAAAAGGGGTTTTTAAAATCACCAACAATTAAAAATAGCAACAATTCTGAATTCATTGATGTCCCATATTTCAATGCTGTCTGGGTAGCGGTTTACGCCCCATTCACAACAAACATCAGATTACTTATAAAAATTATGGGAGTGTCTCCAATAAATTTACCATTTAAACAAGTAATTGGAGACAGGGGCAAAAATGCATTGACAACTATTAATCAAAGTTATAAATCAAACGATATGATTTATAAATTTTATGAGGATTCAACCAATCAAGAAAAAGATAAATTTTTTAACGAATTTTTGACAGATATGGGAGACGTTATAAAAAAGATTGATTCAAGTGATTCAAACGGTTCGAGTGATTCAAGTGATTCAAACGATAAAATATCAAAAATAATTGCTAATAGCAACGACGCTAGTTATAATAGCCAAACAGCATAAAAATAAAACACATATGTGTTTTATTTTATATAAAATATATTAGTATAATTTATATAAAATAAAATAAAAGGAATAATTCAATGGATGATTATATACGAATGAAAGACATGTTAACAGATCTTCGCCAAGAAATTTTGAATTATACCAATTCAAATTTCGAGCAGCAAAATCTGATGGAACATTTTATCAGAGTGAAAGAACATGACGAGAGCACTTATGAATTACTTGTATTGATTTATAACGAATTTCAAATGACAAATAAACATAACAAAAAGCAATTTGTCCAAATGTTAGACAAGGCTCTACAAATTAAAACAGAAACAATAAATAAGATGATGCTTGAAAATAAAAAAAATACAACATGGACTCTTAGATTATATGATACAGTCACTTGGAAAAATACAGTAAAGATTATAGGAACGTGGTTTTTTATAATAACAGTGTTATTTGTGATATATGAAATCGATAAAGATGCTTATTCAGCTATATCAAAAGATGCGGGTAATGTAATAGAAAAAGTTCACCAAAGTATAAAAGGAAAGTAATGAAAATGTCAATAATATTAGAAAAATTAAGATGTCTTTTTAAGAGTGAAACTGATTGTTGTCCTCCAATGATGTATACATCACCAGTATCACTAGAGCCAGTTAATTATAAAACAGTAATTCCAAAAGTTACCAAATTTTCAAACGACCCATTAAAAAAGAATATTCTTATAATGGACGACTTTGAGGGAATGGCTATATTAATTAAAGATGAATTACAACGAGTTCAATGTTGTGATGTGTCAAAAATGTTTAACATTATTTTAAGTACTGGTTCATTCGCTGCATTCACAGTCAAAGATTTTATAAAAAATGAAGATGTAAAAATAGATGTAGCGTTACTCGATATAACGTTAGGTGGTGTTATAGAAGGTTTAGAATATGATGGTGTTGATGTAGCAATTATGTTAAAAGAATCAAATCCTGATTGTGTAATCAGATTTGTAACAGGACACACATTAAATAGACACAATCCAGAAATTTTTAAATTTATCCAAAAGTTTGAAAACTTTTTTAAAGTTAAAATTGATGAAATGGTTACGCAGACTCATAATGGTATACAACAAACTGTTTATAAACACGTAATCAATAAAAACGGTAACAGAGTTGAGGCATTAGGTTCAACACTTCAAGAATTTATATCAGAAGCAAAATTATGAAAGATGTAAATACAAACACATTTATTAAATTTTCAACATTATTATTTTTTTATATGTCTGTTATAAGTTTCGTTTTATATACTAATTTTATAACAATTAATAGTATTCATCAAGTAAATGCTGAGAATGCTGTATTAAATAATGTTGAGGAATATAACGAAATTGATTTACAGCATTTATGTGCTGTAATTTCCTGTGCTGAAATTGGTGTAGGTCCTTCAAATTATACATTAACTGATGGAATACTCAAAAAAACAGATAATTATTTTAGTAATGGTCTGATGGACTCTAACTACAATATTAACATATATGAAAAAAAATATAATATACATGCAAAAATTAATACACATATATTAATAAAGGAAGTTTTATTTGGATATGTTCGAATTTTAGGAATGTTTTTAATAATGTTTACATTTGCTTATATTATAATCGAATATAAAGAAAGACGTCGGAAGATGCTGGATATGATGAGCACTTCAAATTCTCTTAGAGAAAAAAATATGCAAATATTAACAGAAAATATACATCATGAATTAAACACACCTGTTGCAATCATTCAAGGAAATATAAAACAATTGGAAATTCTTATGGAAGATCAAATCAATCCTTGTAGTAGTTGCGCACACAATTATTATTTTGATTTCGGCTTAATTTATTCATCTATTGAACAGATTGATACAGTCCTTCAACGAATGAGTAATTTTAAAAATCTTAAATATAGTAATGGTAATAAAACAGTTATGGATATTGTTAGTTATAGTGCAAATTCAATGTCTATATATAAAGCATCAAATTTCAAAATCGATCTTGATGTTGATTTTTCAAATTATAAATTAAAACATGGAATAAATAATTTGAAGAATGGTGACTTATTAAATGTTATTTCAAATCATTGTCGAAACTCTTTAGAAGCATCAGCAACTAAAATTGAATTACAATGTAAATATAATAAAATCACTGAAAAACTACATATTTTTATTGTTGATAATGGAACCGGTTTAAGAGACCCATTAACAGGTTTAGCATTAAATCCCGAAAAATATGGAGACATATTTAAAGAATATTATACATCAAAAGATGATTTAGGTAAATCCAAAGTTGAGGAATCTAAAGGTTGGTTCAATGATAATCTGCAAAATATAAGAAAAACGTTTAATTATAAAAATAAAAATGAAAACAATAAAAATGCGCGCGGAGTTGGATTATATTTAAACAAAGAATTATTAAAGGAAAACGGTGGTGATCTTAGATTAAGAGAAACATCTTCAAATGGAACGGTTTTTGAAATAATAATACCAGCAAAAGAAGTAAAGGAAATAAAAAAACTTACTTAAAATTAACAAAAGGGGCCAAAATGAAAAAAATATTATTTTTTATATTAATTCTCTTGATGAATCATTCACTATATGCAAATGATTGTGAAGCAATTTTGAATAAACATAAGATTGATCCAACCATTAGAAGTATAAATGGTTGGAAAAGAACAATTAAAAATCAAGAACTTTACCAATATATAAAAAATATTGATCAAATTAATGTTGTAGATAAAATACAAATCAAACAATGTTTAATACAACAAGGCTTTAACATAGCAACATTGACACGTGGAATAGGAGTACAAAAATGAAACTTATAATTTTATTAGTTATGCTTTTTGCAACATTTGTATCAGCTAACGAGTTTAAACATATAGATTATCTCGAGATAATCTTTGGTAAAACAAAAGGTACGGTATGTGATCCAAAGAATCAAGTAAGTCGTAAACTAGAAGGTGGTGGATATAATTTACATTTAACAACATATAATGATTATATAGCTGATTCATATTATATTACAAGTGCTATAACATTCACAGCACTTACTGAACGATATTCTAGATCATATAATAAAAAAACAGAGGCGCAACACTTTATAGAAGTATCTGAGTTATCTTTTAATTATAAATTAACAGATAGTGATATTGCAACGATTGGTATATTATCGTTTAAAAAGGGAGCATTCTCAGAATTTACAAAATCAGGATTACGACAATCAGAAGCATTAATGACTCTATATTATATAAACATGCCAGGATTATTTTATACAAAATACATCAATGATTATAAAATACAAGTTGGGTATGCTTCTCATACTAAAGTTGAATTAGTTGAATTGGATAGGTATGAACACTCAAGAGAAGGTTCAGATATAACTTTTTTATTCGCAACAAAAACAATCGATAAACATACTATTAAATTTAATAGTTCATACGCGAATATTATATATGATGATATATCAAAAAAGAATCTTGAAAAATTAGGAACATTGATTAATGTTGGTTTAGGATATGTTTACGATGATCGAAGCGATACTGGAAATTTAGCATATACAATTTTAGCATACTCACAAACAGATTTTGATGGAACCAATTTAGCAGGTGGACACACTATAGAAGCTCCTGGTGTAAATTTATCAAATGAAGGTAAGAGATCAGGTTATTCTGCTCTAATTGGATTAAAGAAAGAATTCGATCCGTCATGGAGTAAAAAAGAATTCTTTGTTGGAACAGAAATATTTTACGCATCTAAATATTGGGTATCGCTAGTAACTGATGAGGTTTCAACTAATGAATACTCATGGGGAGACTTAGGCGCATCATATAAATTTTATACAGGTGTTGCAATAACACCAAAAATGAAACTATCAGTAAATTATAAATATTCTGATTTTTCACATCAAAAATTAAAAGGTGGAAATTCAGTTATTGAATCAATTGCAAGTGCACACAAAGTTCACTTCAGAATTGATTATTTATTCTAATATATAAGAATTATAAGAATTAAAAGGATTAAAATGTTTAAAAAGATATTTGGAACTAAGCAACATATTAAAGATCAGATAGAATTGATTGAAAAATTAAAAATATCGGATGAAAGAAAAGAAGAAATGATTGTATCACTATTTAGTGAGTATACATCATTTAAAATAGCACAACGGTTAATGGCTGTTGTGCTCACATTAACATACCTATTTGCGATTATATTATCAATGGTGTATCAACATTACGGTATAAGCGTAAAAGAGCTAATAGCCATAGCTACAGCATTCAATGTTGGTTTGGTAATGTTAGCTGTAACAAGTTTCTACTTTGGTGGTGGAACAATCGCTGCAATACGTGGCAAATAACAATTATCCTAAGGTCTTTAAAGACCTTAGGATAATTTCTTGTCGGAACAAATTAACATATAAAAAATAAAAGGAGATTCATGAAAAGTATTACTGACACATTAACAGATTACGAAAATATTTTCAGAGAACAATTAAAAGTTTCAAATCCAGCATTACTTAAAACTGGCGCATTAGGTACACTTGTAAATATATTTGCAAATATAAAATATGATAATGCTATTTACTATAACAAACTTCTCAGAGAAATGAATCCAGCAACAGCAACAGAATTTAGTTCACTATTATTTCATTCATCAATATTAAATTACAATATAACATTCGGAACACCTTCTTTTATGCAGGTATCATTTTTAATTCCAGAATTTAGATTACGTGAATCTGAAATATTAACATATGATATAAGTAGAGATACTGAATTTACAGATGATGGTGGATTCTCATATACACTAGAAGAAGATATTAAAATTAATGTAAACAACACTGTTGTTACAGCTAAGCGATATTCTGATTCAGAAATTAATGATTTAGAAATAACAAAGGTAAAAAATCCATTAAATAATACTTTAAATATGTATTTAGTTGAATACGATGGATTGAGACAATATCAAAGAACATTCAATTCATTTAATATCCCTGATTATGATGTAGGTGAGAATTACACATTCTCAATTGATATTCCATCAATTGATGATATATTTCAAATCAATGCTTGGATTAGAAAAGAAGCACATTTAAAAGAAGCGATTCAAATCGGAAGATTAGAAAAGATCTCAACATCAACAATCAACACATACTTAGATTTAAAAGCAATGAATATTAAATATAATAAATTTAATGCAAATCAATTTGAAAATAATCTATATTTAAAAATATCAGAAAATCAATTAATATTTACTATTGGTGATGGTGTAAATGGTAGAAAGTTAACAGCAGGTGATCAAATTATTGTTGAAACAAAATTAACTAAAGGTGAGCAAGGAAATGTTGCTAGTGCTGAATTTAATTTACAAGATATTTTAGTTACATCTGAAGATGATGGAGGTTACACAAAAGAATCTAAAACGAATCTAAAAGTTTTATCATTAACCGGTGGTGAACTTGGGCAAGATATCGAAGATTTGGAAATTATTAAATCTGAAATGATTGCTAAAAATTCAACAAGAAATTCAATTACAACATTAAATGATTTTGAAGTAATGTATAATCTTGATGGTGGAAAACCATTTATTGATGCAAAGTTTTTTAACTCTCAAAATCACGTTTTTATTTATAATATTATCAGAGATTCAAATCAACGAATAGTTCCAACATGTACTTTTAATATTAAAGAAACTGATTTTTCAAAAGAATTATTCATGCCAACTTTTGAATATCAAGGTGAAAAATTAATAAGCCCTTTCTATTTTAAAAAGAAGTTCAATCATTATACATCATATATGGTAAGACCAGATATAAAAATTCAATTAAAAACAACATCAAATGTTGATAAATTATTAAAATTAAAAAACTCAATTGGATTATACATCACATATGATTATTTCGAAAGAAAATCAAGAATTGAACTATTAAATTATAATACGTTATATACATATAGAATTTCAAATAATTTATTTTCAGTTGAATTAAATATACACAATCAATTTAAAGCAATTATTAATCAACGATTCTTAGATGAGTATTGTTTATTAGAGAAAGATGTGACTGATTTTACTGTTGATATATTACATAATGAAGCTCCGATTTTGAGTATGACATCGGTAGGTTCATATAATCAATTAGTTGAAAAACAAGATCATTTTTATTATACTGAATTAGATAGACTTGACACAACAAACGAGATTAGACACGTTTTACATATACCATTCTTAGCATTAGATTATTTAAAATTATCTAAAATTGCAAAGGTTTTTAAGAAGTTGGATAAGTTTTTTAGAGTTCAAGAGGATGTAAATAATGTTGCTTTTAACGTTGGTGTGACGCAATCATTTTATAACACAATTCACATAGATAAAAAATACAGGAATTTTGTATTGGATCAAAATACAAATGGGGATCTATTAACAACTCGTAATCAAATTATTATAGATGTTATTGTTGATAAACACGAGTATCAAAAATCAGATTATGAATCAATAGAAGAATTAGAGTTTGATTTAAAAAGTAGCATCTATAAAACGCTCCGATCAGCAGAAGGTTTTGATGTTGAGTTTTACGAAACACTGTTAGAAAAAGATATATCAAATAAATACAACATGATCAAAAATATTGATGTATTGAGTCCTAAAGTTTTTAGTACAAATAGTGCAACAAAAATATATGATAAAATGGATAAAGAATTAGGATCATCTATAAAATTATTAGATATTATTAATTTTGTACCTCCTTACTTTTTCTTTGATTATGAATCAGTAACTTTAGAAATTATTGTTAAATAAAGGATAACACATGGCATATAGACACGAACTAGATTTTCAATTAAGAGATGCTGTAACGTTTCACAATCAAAATTCTCTTAATTTAATAATTGATGAGCGTATTAAATATGACCGTGAATATATCATACTTAATCAATTACATGTTAAAGAGGGTATTGATAACCCATCAAATCTTTTAAATATCTTTACAGATCAAGAATTTAAAATCTTTTTTAAACAAGCTTTAGAAATGGAGTATATAAGCAAATATAAATATAAAAAATTATTGTTAGATAAAACAAAAATATATGATTATATATTAATGAATGAAATTCAACAATTATTATTAAAAAATTATTTATATAAAATGCAAACTCCAGATATTATTGATCTTGAAAAAAATGGTTTATTAGATTCAATAATAAAAGTTATAAATGAGAATCCCGAACTAATTGTAAACGAACCAACAGTTATTAATTATACTGATGAATATTTATATCATCTCATGCAGATTCATAGATTTATATCTTTTAAAAAAGCTGAACTAATTTTAGATTCACCTAAAGACATTATTCATATTTTGGAACATGATGAAATGTTGTCTTTACTACACCGATTAAAACCATATATTGATTTTCTAGGTGATACTGAAATAGCAGCAGTCCAATCATTAATAGATAAACACTCAAAAGATATTGAACAAATTTTTTCAGTAAATGAAATTAAAATTTTAATAGATAAAGAAATAGAATTAAAATATTTAATTCTTAGAGCTTTAACTCCTGAAAAAATTGAGGAAATGTTTGAAAAGTTTAAAGATGAATTAATAGGTATTCAAATTGGTGATATGGTCACAAATATGTTTGATGTTTTAAAAAACGAAATATTTGGTAAAAATTATGACGGGTTGATAGTATCACAGGTTCAAAATTATATGACTAGTAATTATAATTCAATGATGAAAAGCGCAATTGATAAATCTTTTAATAAGTTTAAAACCGAATTCATAGCAGTTGATTTAAAAACAATAATAGAAGGTTATTTTAATACTCTGAAGGCTGATCTTTTTTCTAATAACTATGATGCGGTTATTAAAGATTTAGTTCAAAACTTTTTAGATGTTAATTTTCCGTCTGTGACTAGAAGTCAAGTTCTTCAATGGATTATTGAAGAGAATGCAAAAAAATAAAAATATAAAGGAGCCAATATGGCTTTAACGAACGAATCATACATTGTTAATACCACAACAACTGGTGAATTAATAATACCTGTAAAAGAACAAGTTTCTTATTTAAATATTCAACTACTGGGTTATCAATACTATAAATATCATGAAGTTATGTCACAAAATCTTGTGCACATGGTTGATGATATTAAAGCGTTAAAAGATGGTGGACTAGCTCAAGCAACTTTTGATTTAGATGCTTTAGTTGCTCAATCGATGAAACTAATTGCAGATGAAGTTAAAGATTTAGAATCAGGTATTGCTGAAAAGATTAGACTGCAAACAGATGCTGCTGTAACAGAAACTAAGGTTTCAATTGCAGCATTTAAGTTGTTAATTGAAGGTGGATTGGATGCAAATAGCCAAACTGTAATTGGTATTGTTCCAGAGATTCAAGGCCTACGTGCAATCATTGGAGACACTGGAGCAACTTTTGGATTAACTAAAAAAATCCAAACTATTTACAATACAGTTGGTGATTCATCAAGTGGTTTAGTTCAAAAAGTAAATAGCTATGAAGGGTTTATTAGTACTTTGAATGCTAGATCAACAGCTGATCATAGTGCAATCACAACACTTCAGGGAGATGTTCTCGGAATCACACCTAGATTAAATTCAGTTGAAGTTGCAATTGGTGACACAAACACTGGTATTCTTTTTGATATACAACTCAACAAAGATAGAATTTTTGGTGGTGGTGGTTATGATGGAATCCTAGCAACAATTGGTAACGTCGCTGATACTGGTATGCTACATGATATTGAAATATTAAAAACTGATTTAGCATCTGAGATAATATCAACAGATGATCGATTAGATTTGATTGAACCAAGATTACCAGCATTAGAATCAAGTGTATCAGCATTTGATAATAGATTAAATACAGTGTCTGATAATATAGGTATTGATGATAATCATGGAGCAAGAAGTAGAATTTTTGTATTAGAACAATATGATATTCCAGCAATTAAAACATTGATTAGTGAAAACGATACGGGTCATACAGATTTAATTGCAGCAATTAGATTAGAGTTAAATCAATCAAAAATTGATATAACAACACTAGAGCAATCAGGGCAAACAAACAATGAAGTTTTAGTGAGTTCACTTGAAACAGCAAATACAACAATTGCAACAAACACTGCGAATATAACCACTAATCGTAACAATTTAGCAACACTTACATCTGGACAAGTTGCAACAAACACTTCAGATATAAGTTCTTTAAATACCAAAACAGATGCAACAAATACAAATGTTTCAAATATGCCTTCAACTATCCAGAATGGAATATTAAAAGATTCTGATAATATAGTTTACACAAGCACTCTTTTAAAGACTATTCGAGAAGTTACTGAGACTCTTACAACTGCAAACACTATTCAACAATTTGAAACATATTTCAAAAAAAGTGGCACATACATTTCAGAATCAGCGATTGGGCAACCAGCAATTCTCGCTTTTATAAATAATTCAACTACTGATGGAATGCAAACTAAAACAAACTCGTTTGTGACATCTTATTTAAATTCACATTCATATGTTTTATCGGATATCGCTACAAATAAAAGTTCGATTATAAATTTAAATGCTGATGTTAATACATCAGGTTCAGTTGATTATAAAATAAATGCTGCTGTAAATAATATCGATTCAAGAATTGATATTCTAGAAGGTGACGCTAACACAGTTGGATCAATTCAAAAAACATCCAAAGATGGTATTGATAATTTGCATTCTAGTCTAACTAGTAACGAATTTGCAACAATGAATAATAAAATTTCAGCAAACTCTACTGAGACCGCTCTTTTAAAATCAAAAACTAAAAGTGAAATTTCAGAAATACAGGTTGAACATGCTAGATATGATACAATATTACCATTCTTAAATAAAATGTTTAAATATGTCAATTCACCTGGAACTTTAACGGATGCTCAAATTGATGCAGTATTTAATGACATTATTGGAAAAGTTACAACTCTATCCGCTTCAATTGATATTGATCATGTTGTAACATTATTACCATCAAATGAATTTAAAATTCATATTAAATTAGATAGAGATATCAGATTTACTAGATCAACAGACGCTAATGATATTCGCAAATTTGCAATTATTAGAAGAACATCTGATGGTTATAGAACATCTGAACTATTTGATGAAACAACTACTGATTCAGATGGCGCATTATCTTATTTATCAGGTAAATTTGATGGAACAATCCCGTCAAATATTTATGATGAAAATGGAACAGCAATTCAAATAACAGACCCTGCCGGTTTAGAATTAGTAATTGGAACAATTGATATTTTTGGAACATATAAAGAAATATCAACACCTATAAACTAACAAGGAGTACACATGGGTACATTAGAAACAATGTTTGATAATATAGAAAATAATAAAACATCAAGAGAGGCTGCGGATAAAGCAGCCTTGGCTAACGGCACTATAACTACTGGTTTTGGTGCCCCTGAAGAATCAGGTTTATATTTCATACCAGAAGGCGACCAAAGATTAAATGATAAAATAAATTATAATTTATCATTTATAATGGACAATGCTGGATCATCAAAATATAAAGTTATTGATTTTGATACAAATGCTGAAGTCAAAGATTTTTTATTTGTAAACACTTCAAAAAGAGTTGCACAAATTGATCGTATTACATCAGTTACTGTTGCACAAGATTTTTCATATAGTGTAACTCTAAGTGGTTCAACTGCAACATACACATCAGGTATTAAACAAGTAAGTAAAATTGCTTCATTTAACGCAGTCAATGAAACACTATATAGAGTAACATTAGATGGTTCAAATGCTGATTTTACATCAGGTGGAAATAAAGAAGTTAAAAAAGTTTATAATTTTGCTCAAGTTGATGATGATGTTTATACTTTAACTGTTGATGGTCAAAGTGTATCATACACTTCATCTGATGGTGATTCGGAAAGTACAATAATCAACGATTTAACTACTAAAATTAATAACTCATCAGCAAATGTAAGTGCAACTGCATCAGCAAGTGAAATTGTTATTACTGGAAACGTTTCAGGAACATCATTTGGACTATCTATAAATGATGGAACAATGTCAAGAACAACAGTAACAGCCGCATCATCCGCAACAGTTAGCGAAATAATAACAGGTCTAAAAAATAAATTAAATAATTTATCAAAGCCTGTTAGTATTACAAGTAATAGTTCATCTATTACTATTGTTGCAAACGTGCGAGGAACATCTTTTTCAATTACAGAAAGTTCTGCAAATATGAGTGTGTCAACACCTACACCCAATCATGCAGATTCAAAAAGTGAAATCATTAATGGTTTGAAATCACAAATTAATAATTTAAATAAACCAGTGACATTAAGTTCAGATGCAAATACAATTACATTTACGGCTGATGTCTCAGGAAATTCTTTTACTTTATCAAGTTCTTCAAAATTGTCGAATACAAATGTTGTGCCAAACTTTAATGGTTCAAGCACAATAACATTACCATCAAACCCAGAAGATTTTTCTATAATTAGCATTTTTGATTATACTAATACTTTCGGTTCAAGGGGTCCAAAATTGAAATCAGATAATAAAATTATGAATTCAACATCGGATATGACATTAAATGTTAATAATAAATTAACACGATTAATATCAATCAATAACGATTGGCGCATATTATAAAAATTACATCGCGTTATGCGATGTAATTTTCTTGTCTTAAAAAACGATCTTTAAAGATCGTTTTTATCATAGCAACTTAGTGTTCTATATAAACCACTATATGTGATAATTTTAATAAAACGATCTTTAAAGATCGTTTTATTAAAATCAAACACAAGAAGATTCTGTAGTTTAACCTACAGAATCTTTTTAAATTGTCTAATATAATTTAGAATTTTTAATAGCTAACCATTCATTTTCGTTTATTTCAACTTCTAATGTTGATGCCTGCATTTGAAAAGTAACTTTTCGACCGCGCTTACTTAAATCACCTTCTGACACAATACAATAGCGGTTTTTATTAATATAATATTGACCAACTTTTATGTATTCCAAACCAATCATATGTTTGTTACAATCAATGATTGTATTAAAACTCTTTGGTAATTCAACCATTTCAATTTTTAACTTGGGTCTATAAGGATAAAATAATTTTATTTGTCCCTCAACGGCCCGCACTTCTAGATAATCAATATTTACATAATTGATATATACTTTTCCATTTTGTAATCTTTCTTTTCGCATTTTTTTATCCTAATAATATATTTACTAATGGTCCACGACCATTTTTTAAAGTACCTATTGCACTTATAACACTTTTTTCAAATCTTGCTAATGCATCTGGATTAGAACTTGCCTTGATAACAATAATCCAATCCTTTTGATACTCTTCCCAATTACGGGGATATCTAACATCTGATTGACCATATTGTTTCATATTTTTTTCCAATTGTCTGAATGCATCCCTTTTATGTGGATCATGAACCGTTTTGTGATTCTTTGATTCAACACCTGTTCTCAAATACTCAGCAATATGTTGATTATGTCTGAATCCAGAACCTGTTGCTTTTCCAACATAAAATGGTTCATAAGCAAATTCTAAAAATTGCCCAGGTAGTCTATATTTTGATTGAACATCTTTAAAAGGATTCAAATAAACATATGTATAAAAAGGGTACTGTTTATAATCAAAATGGTTTATACGAGGTCGAACCTTTTCTAATTGATTAATCATACACCTCTCTCCTCATTGTAATTCGCACATAACTCAACATTACAGCGTTTTATAACTTCTATCATAGTAATACCTACCTAAAGTTTTTTTCTAATTGTCGCTCTTTAAAACCACTTCCTAAATTATGATACTCTGTATAATCAGCAGGATTCAATCGATAACTATTAATGTAGTGATACGAGTTCATTACTTGATGGGCAATCACTTTATAAAAGTCAGGTGAATAAATATCTAAATTTGAATCACCAATCACACATATACTTATATAATCTTCGTAACCAGGTATCAGTGATTTATATGCGACAGGTCTAGTCATTATTGGATAATAATTTTTACCAATAAATTCTATAGTATAATGCCAAGGCATAAATAATTCTGTTGAAGATGCTCCACCATATTTTCGATGAAACTCATCTCTAACTATTCTAAGATTAAAATCAACTTTATCGATTTTAACCATTGTTAAAGGAAACCACTCGTTGTTGTAACTATCGAATATAATAAAACCTTTCGGTTTACCTTTAAAGGTTGCAACCCTTTTAAATTCTTTTTCTGCTGATAAATCATATTTATATTTCATATATATCCTTATTTTTGAACAATTCGTGGAATTCCACTATCCCAAGTTAATTCAATATAATCATCAAATTTTTTCTGATATGCTAAATAATCAAGGGCACCAATTATAGATTTTAAACGAGCTGCTGAAAAATCTATTTCGCCTGATAACAATTGTTCTCTATATACATTCGTTATATTGGTTGTAATTCTTTCAACTCTATCATAATCATTAGAGTATGTTATAGTAGCATTTTTTTCTTTTATTGTGTAACCATAATCATACACATTATCAGTTGATGTTGCTTTTATAAAAGATTTAACGTTTTTCGTACTTTTTACACCTGTTGCGAAATCATCGTCAATCAATTCATCAACCATATCCAAATAATCAAACTTAAATGTTTGAGGATCATTGCTCATTGTTAAATACCCTTGAACTTTATAACCTGCAACTATATGTTTAACAGATGATAGATTAGAAGTTAAAGTCGGATGAAATAGTTTACTAACATCAAATGACATATATAATTTACCATTTGCAAATATAAATTTATGTTTTGCAACCTCTCCTTCTGCATATACTAATCCATGTTTCCCAACATACTTAGTCAATTTAAAATGGAAATTTGCAAATAATTCGTTTAATTTTTCTTCTTCACCTTCACCTGTAAACATTGAAACTCGTGTTGTTCCAGATGTTGTGACAACATTCAAAGGTTCAATTTGATATGCGGCATCATAAATAGTTATATACCCGTTTTTCGTTGTTAAAAAATCAGCGCTTGTTTTTACACTATCAAATATATCCTTAATGTACTTATTATATGATGCCGATTTTAAAATCGATTTTCCATTAAAAAAATCAAGATGATCAACATTAAGTTTAGTATATTCAAAACTGGTGTCTCTATAATTTGCAATTAAATTATTAACAAGATTAAAATTAAAATTAGACTTATGTGCAGGAATAGCTACTGCAATAATTGGCGCAGATGTTCCTCCACTATATGTTGGAACATGTTTTTTAATATCGCTAAATTCAGCAAGGAACTCTGCTAATTTTGGAGCAGAGTTATCCAATGTTGCATGATAAGTTGTTAGTGCAGCATCTGTTAATTTATTAGAAGATGTTAAATATTCTGCAAATGTTATAGCTTCAAAGATATGATCAAAATTAGTAAACTTTGATTTTACAATAACATTTGGATCCATTGATAATTTTAATTTTTCTAAAGTATCAGGCAACTTCAAAGATTTTGGCAATTTACCTTTACTATCTTTTTTATTTTGATTTTGTGAAATCCTAATTGTTCCTCCTGGAATTTTAAAAGATTCAGCCTCTAAAAAAGCGCCAGCTGCTATTTTTTTCAAATTATCGGTTTTTTCTAAAAACTCAATTGGGTAAACAGTTGAATCAGCGGCAGATGCCAAAGTTCCTGATTTTGTAAAAACAATATCATCTGGTTCAACAATATTTATTGCCCAATGTAATTGAGTCATTCTAACTAAAAATTTATAACCTGTTTTTGATAATGATAAAGCTATACCAACAGTCGCATTTGTTTTAAGAACTTCTTTAAATTGATTTAAAATATTAAAACTCTCTAAATAAATAGCACTTGTATCAGTAACTGTTTTAACAATATTGTTATATGAATCTTGTGATATAACATTTAATCTATTAACTTCTGTTTGCACATCAGCAATAACAATTGTTCCATTTGCTGCTCCAGCAATCTGAGATTGTATGTATACTGATATATCATTAACCTTAGAAATCGCACTTGCTATTATTGGAACAAATGGAGTACTAAAATCTTTCTGAAGTGTTGCATAAACATCAATAATTCTTGAAAATGTATCATTTGCAATACATATAAATTGATCAGCTTGATCAGATACTAAGATCATATCTTTACCATGATTAATCATATAATTTGCAAATGCTCCGATTGACTCAGAAACAGTTCCAGATGATAGGGAACTTAAACCAGATGTTAAAAAAGCATTGGTTATACCAACTGTTCCGCCTTGTGTTGTAATAGTTGCGTTTAGAATGTTTAACTGTGCAGTTGCGTTTGCAACTGCAGCATTTAAATTTACCTCTCCATTAACCAAAGCGTATTTTAACTCGTTGACTGATTTATGACTCATATTATTTCCTTATAATGTAATTGATCCCATACCACATCCTACTGTGGTGTCTCCTGGGGAACTAACAGGAGGCCCAGCTAATAAAAAAACAGATAGTGCTGGAATAATTGTTGATGTTCCACATGGAAACATCACTAGAGATAATCCAGCAGTTGCTACTGGAATTCCCGTGTCTAAAAATTGTTGATGACCATTAACAACAACACCTGTTGCTGGAAAAGGGGTAACTGGGGGAACTACGCAAACGCAAGTTCCTATAGCAATTGATCCAACTTTAGTATACATCTTCCATTCCTTTAACCATTATTTTTTGATTATTATGCATATCCATATAAATTGATTCATCAATTGTATTCATGAAAATCGTAATCGTTGATAATAACCCATTAAAACGATTACCATATAATCGTGTTTTATGATCATATTCTGCAAATATACTCATTAATGCAAATTGCGCTTTATGTTTAATAACTAAATTTGTGCGAGTTTCTGCAATATTTCCATGAGCCAATTTATGAACAGTTAAGTGATAATTATTAGAAAGTAAAGAATGTTTAAAAGTTATTTGTGTCCAATAATCTAAAGTGATATAAACAATCTCTTTTGTTCCTTGAACATCCATTACTATTTTATGAGCAAAAGCATCATAATATACAAAAATATTATTAATATCATCTGCAATTAATATATGTCTGGTTCCAGCATTATTTTTTGAATATGCCCAAATAGAAATTGTAAAATCTTTACCAATTAAATTATCCTTACAAAAGAAATTATCAACATAACCATCAAAACATTGGTAGAATTTTGGCAATGATACAACTTTACCTGTACCTGTAGCAATCTGATTACTTAATTTTGTTGGTGCATTAAATCGATCATCCAACTCATTAATTTCTTTTGCATATCCTAAACCTACACGGTTTGCAACGTTTCGAACAAGTCCACCATCAAATAAACTAAAATCAAACACAATTGAAGATGTCTTGGGAACATAACTTAAATTTGATCTTTTATAATAAGATAATGTTTTTCGTCCACTTTTAGAAGTTATAACATCTAAAATGGTTCCACAAAATGATGCTGTGCCATTATTATTTCCTCCAATAATTGTTGGAAATAAATCATAGCCATCAATATTAATACCTTTCGCACTAATGATTTTTTTATCTTCTGTTATTAAACTTATATTAAATAATAATCCACTATAGTTAAAAACCAACATATATACCGCATCAACATCTAATTGATGATCAATTACAATTGGTTCTGAGTTAACAACTGATGAACTTGGAAATTGAAAATATATTTTTCTGTCAACAATTTGTATCATAATATTTTTCTCTTTATTTAATAATAATAAAGGAATTGAATATTTTAAATCCGGTATTTTTGTAATGACATTAACTTTTGTTTCGATTGGGTTTTTTAAATCCATTTCATCAACTAAACTATTAACATCTTCTTCGAATTTTGAAACCGTTTCTTCTTTCCCGACAACACTCGATATGGTTTCTCCAAATAATTTTTTATGAGCTTCTGGTAATAAACAGAGATCTAATTCTTTATTTAAATCAACTTTATTTATTATATCAGGCGGCTTGGTTGTTACCATCTCAGCAATTTGTAAAGATGTTTTACTTGCTTTAAATATTGTTTCTGCACTAATATTAATAGTTCTATTTGAACCATTAATAGTGCCAAATTCACCAGCATCTAAATACTTCCCATCATAGGAATCAACATCATAATTAGTAGAAACATCAGCTAAATGATCAGCTAAAATATCAACAATCAATCTAATTTTTAAACGGTTAACTTTATTTCTAAATTCAACAAAAAATTCAAAATTTGGAAATCTAAAAGGAGTTACTGTAGACACTGCTGTTTGCGTGAGCCTTGTTGCCGTTATAACATTATCAACTGTTGTATATGTATATGTTATTGTTAAGTTTTTAGTAATTTTCTTAAAATCAACAATTTCAAATAATTGAACATTTTCAACTCTATTATTCTGATTTGAATCTACGCTACCATCGTATGTAACGGTTTCATCAGGAAGAGTTGACGCAACAGTTGTATCCTCAGGAATTTTATAAATATAATAATCCTCTGTTTCTGGAATGAGTTTTTCTTCAGTCATAAATGATTCAACAATTGTACCATCTGAATTAAACGGTCCAGATAATTCGCCATATGCTAATTTTGTCGGATTATCATCCGCCGGGAATTCATCATTAACAAGAAAATTAAAATTATAAATTACTAAATTTTTCATTGAACATAATGTTAATATTTCTTCTTGATTTATATCATCTTCATCACAGTCTGGTTCAATATATAAAACAGTTTTATGTGATGATGCTAATTGTTTTTGAACTTTATCCATGATGCTTTTAATATCATCTAAATCTTTCTTTATTTCTAAAGTGTCAATAACTTTTCCATTGGCATCAGTTACTTTTTGTGAATTAATGTTTTGAGATTGAGGTGTTGAAGTTACTTCAGCTGATAAAATATATGTGCTAGGTTTAAACATAACCATAAATTCATATGAAGGTATCTTTTCTAAAACAATTTCAATGGATGGCTTTTTATCATTTGAACACTCTAAAATAATTTTTGGAATTTTTCGATTAGATGTTTGTTCCTTCGTAGTTCCACCGTGATTAATTATAATATTTCCTGGACTTGCAGGACCATCATTTTCACCAAATGTTGGCTGAGGGTTTGAAATAGTTATTTCATCTTTCGTAATCGATTCTTCATCTAGCGTTGCATTGATTTCATCATCTGTAATCTGCTTTTCTTCTGTGTTCATTGTTTTTTCTTCTTCTTTACAGTATGATTCAAAATGCATATAATTTAATGGATTCTCACCTGGCTCATCAACCGTTCCAGTATCAAACATTAATTTTAAAGACTCTGATTTAGCTTCAAGTTCTGTAACATTATCATCATAAGCAGCAATATCCAAATAACATTTATATTTATCAATTATCACTTTCATAATATAGCTAACGTGTTCATTAGTGATTGCTTGTATTAATTTTGTAATTATTAATTTTACTAATCCTTTTGCTGTTGAAATAATTAAATCAACAATGTATTGAATCAATTTACATAACATGTCACAACCACATTCGGTAAGTTGTGTTCCTAGTACTTGAATAACAACATTATTCATTTCAACCAAGATATCTAATTTATTAATTGCTGAGTCTAGAATTGATATTTTTTCATTTACTATAACCCATTGATTTTTTAAATCAGCAAAATTTCCAACAAATCTATTATTATCAGATTCATCATAAACTTGATATAATGCCTCTGGTTTAAAATCCTCGTTAAATAAAGAACCCAATGGATCCATTAATGCATTCATTTCAGATGGAGTCGTTGAATTAAAATTCTGTAAGAATTTTACTAAATCATAACTTGGTCCTAATCTATTCAACGTTGTTTGAGCATAGATGTAATCATAAGTGTTGTCTAACATATTAAATGTTTTTAATATTGCTTTATTAACATATGATGTATTGTTTGTTGCTTTATTAAATTGTTGATATTTAATTTGCTGTAAAGCATTTCTTCTTAAAGTATTCCATATACGATTTAAGCCATTTTCAATATATGTTCGCTCTTGTTGCAGAATTGAACGTTCTGTTGAAACACGACCTTTTTCAATCATTCTTCTTTTATTTACTTCAAAAACTTGTTTATTTATATTTGTTTTATTTTTATCAATATCATCAGAATATAAAACATTTCTCTCTTCATTAGCTAATTCTTTAAATAGTTTATATGTTCCGTATATACCTACCTCTGTAGTCATATTATATTCTTCTGTGACATATGCACCATTAAAATTTATCATTTCATAATTTAAGACAGCTGTATCGTAATCGTGATTAAATAGTGCATTTGACCATAATTTTAGATTTTTAATATTGTTTCTATCAATTGATGTATTGTTTGATTTATATTTTTTTTCTAAATTGTTTTTTGTTATATATAAATCAGCAATTAATGAAGAATCTATATCATCAGCATCACCGTCTTCAATCTGCTCAACTAAATCGTGCCAATTTCCTATATCATTCCAATGGACTCTTTTTGCTAATTTAATTCTAATGTCACTATATGTTGAAACAGTTACAAACTCAAAAGGATTATACATTGATATTGTAAATATACCAGCTAAACAAGTACATCCTGGATCATATTTATCCAAAATTAATTGATCAAGTGTTTTTTGAATTATTGACGCTGATGTAAATTTTTGATTAAGTGATTTGTTAGCAGCTTTTTCAATGGGTTTTTTAGCTAATTCTTTTTTTGCAAATGCTGTCTTAAATTTTTTTTGATCAATTCTTAATTGATCGGTTGCTATTTTAAATTCAGATGCATTCTTAATTAAATCCAATTCTTTTTGTTCTGGTTTAATTTCAGTATTTGATCTAATTATACGTCGCGCTGTTTCAATTTGAGATATTTTTTTATATGATTCAATTTGTGTAACATTTGCATCTTTTAATTCATCAGTTACATCAGCATATGCTTCGATTTGATCATCTGTTGCAACGTTTGTTGTATCATTATAATTTGTCAATAATTTTTTCAGCATTTGATCCCTAATGCGTACAGGATCTTCATCAATATCATCTTCTATTAGAGGTTTACATGACTCCAGTTTTTTTCTGAAATTGGAAATTGGTTTTAGAAAAACATCCAATGGATTACCATCTAGAACCCAGTCAATTATTCCTTCGAAACCAGTAATAACTGAATAGACTGTATTTACCCAATCATAACCTCCTTGACCCAACCAAGGATTTCCTGGAACCGGTCGAACAGAACATAAAATTGCTTTTATAATATGAGCAGATTTTATTAATCCCTCAACTGTATCAACAAGTGATCCTAAAAAATCTTCAATAATATATCTAAATATTCCATCTACAACTTTTTCATTGTAATATTCAGCGGTGTTACAACATTTAAATTCTTCAATTAAAGATATTAGAACATCATTAATTTTTCGAATTTCATCACCTATTCTTCTAAGTTTTATAAATAGTTTATAATTTATAGGTGCTGCTTTAAATTCCATCCATGAAAAATTTAAATTTCCCAGAGCACTAAAATCTAAATGACATGCTGGTAATCCAGCATCTTGTGCAGCTTTCGATCCAGCTGCTGACGCATCTGATAAATTTTCATTTAACTTTTGTTGAGCTTCTGCATCTAGTAATGATCTACTATTTCCAGAATACTCTCCGCTTTTTTCGGCACCATATGCCTCAGCAAAATCAAGAGTAGAATTCATGAGTGCTCCTTAAATTTTTAAATTGTTCTTGTACAATAAGACCATATGATGCATCAACTGCTTTTATGTATCTCATTTTTTCAGAAATATCTGAACCTATGTTAGCTGCTATATGGATAGGAGCAACTATTCCAGGTGTTGGGTTTGCCGAACCTGGAATTTGACTAGACATTGCTGAAGTCATTGTAGCTGTAATTGGATCATTGAATCCAGTAGCAGTTGCCATCGCAAGTGATGCTATATCCATACCTTTTGATAATGTAATATTTAAAGCAGATGTTGCAGCTGAAACAGCAGAACCTAAACCCATACTTGCCATTATTAAACCATCCATTTGTATTACAGATGATCCAATTGCAACAGCATCACCTTCAAGAACTAATGATGTTGATGATAAGTCTATTACCTGTCCTGTCATATAAACATTTAAATCAGCTAAAACTTCAATTAACGAACCCTTTACAGTTGTTCTAGCTAAAGCCTCAATTTGAACATTAATTTGTGATTGTATATAAACAAGTGATTGTGCAGACAATTGAACTTCATTACCCGTCATAATATTTCTAGTGTTTCCAGTAGTTCTAACAACATTTGAACTATTATTTATTTCATTACTCGCTGTATTATAATATTCGGAACTTTTTAATTTAATAGATGAACCAGTTTCTAGTTCATACTTTCCTGGAGTTACTACTTTTATTCCATTTTCAGTAATGGCAATCATAGTATCACCAACTCGAAAAGTGATTCCTGTATCATTTAAATATATTGAAGATTTCCCAAATTCTAAAGTTGTTCCTGATTCAGCAACCTCTAAAGCGTTCTGTTTTAAAACTCCTGTTAATCCACCATTGATTGGTGAACCTGTATGAATTAAAACTCTATCTTTATTTAAAGTAATATTCGATGCACCATCATTATGAGAAATGTGAGTTAAATCTCTTGCATCATCTTGATATATCCATGAACCATTTTCTGTTTTATTTAATAAATAAAAGGTATCGCGATTTTCTGGAGAATCAGGTAAGGGGCTTTGAGCAATAATATTCGTTATATATGCGGATGTTAATGAGTTTGTTCTAAAACGAACATTTACATTCATACCAGTTTTTAACGGTGTATATTGACCTGATGATTTTATTATGTTTGAACCAATCTCAACCCATCTAGTAAAGCGGTTTCCAGTTATTTCATTTTTTGCCCATATAGGATTATCAACTCCTGCAACTGCAGTAAGTTCTTCGATATGTACTAAATATCGTCCTTCATGATCAGCCGTATTTATTCCGCTTCTTATAATACCGACATATTCAATATTTGATATTACGTTTAAGTTTGATACTGATTCTAACATTAATAATTCCTTTTTATCCTATTTAAGTATTTGTTTCAAGACACAAGGAAACTCATGAGCTATTACGTGCTCATGAGTTTCTGCATAGAAACTATAATCTGTGATAATTGATTTAAATAATCATCAGACGATAATAACATTTTTTCAAAATCACTAGTTACAAAATTATTTTGATTAATCTTTTTTAGTAAATTTTGACCAATTGTTTCACAAATAATTTCAACTGTTTCTCGATCTTTAAATATTTCGTAAAAATATTCATAAAATCTATCAGTAATTAAATCATTAATATAAATCTTTAAAGTCTTTTTATTTGTGCTTTTAAAGAATTCTGATTTGATTTTATATAATTTTGATTGTGATCGAAAAGAATTTCTTGTAAGTTTTAAGAATTTCGAATAATAGAAAAAATAATCTAGAATAGGAATCTCTTTTTTATATGAATATAACATATCAAAATAATTAAGATCCATAAAACTAGATGAATATTCATCCATTAAAAATTCATAATTGTGCTTAAAATATTTTTTATTTTTCATAGCATATGACATTATTCTATTTTGAACAATCATTTCATTTACTTGAACTCTTTGAACATTATCAGATAGTGAATCATCAAATAATGATTCGAGTTGTTTAAAATATCCAACTTTAACGTCGGTTAGTTTTTGAGCATAAAAAGAAAATATATTTTTATGTATTAATGTTACATAAGTACTAAAGATTGCTCTTAAATAAATAGGGTTCATATTTTTAATCGCTGTAAACATCATATATCTTAGAATTTTTTCCACAACTTGTTCTTGATTAATCATTAAGATAGAATAATAAAATTGTCCAATCTTAGTTTTATTGTTGTATTTTATTAGCCATTGTTCTATCAGAGATCTAAGAGTTAATGTAAATTTTTCTAATTCTGGATTCTGTGCAATGATCGTTAATAATTCGTGTGAAAATATTTCAATTGATGTTTTATAGCCACGTATAATTTTTACTTTTCTATTTTGCATAATTACAGAAGCTTTCTTCTCTAATCCTTTTAATAGATAGTGAAATGCTATTAATTTAATTTTTGATATACCTGTTTTGTACATCGTTAATTCAACAGTTTGGAAGATATTATTATATATCTCAACTTTTCGCAAATAATCTTCATCTTCACCTATAGATAAAAGATGCTTTTCTAAATCATCTTTTACAGCTGTTTCAATTGTAGGAAATACAAAATTATAAATTTCTTGAAACATTTCATTATCAAATTGATATTTATAATTTCTTTCGTTTTTCAACTCATTATTTTTTAATATTTCCGTCTCATTTAACACTGCATCTAATTTTGATTCAACAAAAGAATCAATTGTAAAGTCAAGATTGGATTCTGCTAGTAGAAGCTTTATTTGAGCTTCTACTGCTTCTACAGAAATTTTTAATTTCTTTTCTCTTTTATCACCAATCTCTTTAGCCATTATTTATCCCATGGGAATACAACCCAACGTTTGTCACCAGTTAAATTATAAATGGAGTAATCATTGAAATCAATATCTTTTGTTACGATTGAAAATGTTGAATATTTTTCGTTTAATTCATCAGCATCTAAACCTAGAGCTGAACTTAAATATTTATGAAGAGCAATTAAAGTACTGCCTGAGTCAACAATATCATCAACAACTAAAATTCTTTTAGCTTTTTTCAATTTTTTAATATCTCTTTTAGACATCTTTTCAACAACTGATTTTGCAAGATTATCATCATCATCATATGAAACAATTTTAACTGATACAATATCTTTTATTCCAAGTTTATATGATAACATTCCAGCTGGTATTAATCCACCTCGTGTAATACATAAAATTGTATCATAAGAATCACCTATAATTTCAGCAGCTTTTTCCATTTGTGTTTGAATACTTGAATAATCAATTTCAATTTTTGATGGAACTTTTTCTTTTTGTGCAGCATCTGATTGTTCTTTCATTGATTTCATAAATTTTTGAAATTCATCTTCAGTTGGAACTTTTTTCATATTAGTAACTGGTTCGTAATCTTTATTATTAACAGCTTCGTTTACATCGTCAAATTCAGCGAATACTGAATCAACAACTTTATCAAATTTATCAAATACTTTATTTAAAATTAAATCTAATTTTTTTTGATTATCAATCATATTTTTTTCCTTTTTTTGTCTATCCCACTCATCTTGTAGGATAGCATTTATATTTGGAGTGAATGGACCTTTAAACAATACACCCACCTCCAGCACAACCATCTGCTTCTTCTTCTTCAATTATTCCATCATCACCGTCTTCTTGATCAGTTGATCTAATGTTTGAATAATATAAAGTTTTTCCACCGTAGTATCTATGTGTGAATACTTCTTCTATAAGTTCGGTTTTCTTTTTCTTGCCACCACTTTTTAATAAGTTGTGATATTGATTAACAGACAATGTTTGATCCATAAACTTTTGAGCGCACGCTACGAATTTAAAATAATCAATATTATTAAAATCGTCGCCCCACGCAGTGGTATAATATTTACCATACTTTTTAATATCTGGAACTAGCTTTAAGTTACCTTTTTTAGAAGTTGCTACTCCACGAGGTGGTTCAATACCTGATGTAGAATTACTAACCATAGCAGAACTTCCAAAAGGTGCATTTGCCATAAGAGTAGAATGTCTGATTCCAAATTTACGAGCTCTATCTCTTAAAAGATCCCAATCTAAATCAAATTCTTCATTAGCACCAATAAGTTCATCAACCGTTTTCGCATATGTGTCTATAGGTAATATACCTTTTGCATATTTAGTATCAGATACTAATTGACAAGGCCCATACTCTTCAGCTAAATCAATACTAGTTTTAATCATATGATAAGAACATAGTTCAATTCGATTTGCTAAGAATTGACGACCTTCTCTTGTATTATAAAACTTCTTATTAATCGCCATTAAGTGAAATACATCGCTAAATCCAATTCCTAAAGTTCTTCTCATTATAGCAGCTTTTTCTACTTCAGTTGCAGAGTAATCACCGTACTTGATAAGTTCTTCTAAGAATCGAACTAAGAATTCAGATACAATAGGTAGTCTTTCATCTGTACAATAACCCATGTTAATGCCCGCTAAGATACATACACCAACTTCAGCTAAATTAACTAAACCATATAATGTAAAATAATCAAAATCTTTTGATTCATCAAAGTCTTCTGTTCCGTCAATAGTGGCAGAATCAAATACATACAATCTAGACATTTCATATTGCAGCTTTAATAATTCTTTAGTGTTATCACCATGAAAATAAGCATCTGTTCTAAGACTATAAAATAATCTTCGAGCCTCTTCTGAATGAAAAGTAATATTACGTTTAATATTATATTCACCATTTAAAGGAAAGATTGGAACACTGATTTCTGTACATAAATTGCTAATGATTAAAGGTATAACAAAAGATCCATGGGAATTTAAATTATCAACGAATGTTGTATATTCCCTAGATTGTAAAAATCTTTCATCAATAAATGTATCAAATATCTTCTGAGCAGAGATTTTAATTTGACGCTTCTTAGGAACCTTCTGTTCAGCTAATTCATAACGTTTCTTAAATTCAACATCATCGCCCATGTAGTTGGTAATATCTAAAACATCGTTCATATAGAATAATGTAATATCTTCACCTTTAGCATATCGCTCAAAGAATAAAGCATTGAACATAATATTATGATCCATCTCTCTAATACGAGTTTCCTCAGTACCTTTAGCATTACCCCAAACCATCATAGATTCAATCTCTACATGAAAGAAAGGATGATAAACAGTTGATGAACCATCTCTTGATGGTTGAACAAAAGCTTTAGTTAATTTTTCATAACCTTTATATATTGGCAAACAACCAGTATGACTAATTCTACCATTATCTATATCGGCACCTTCTCCACGAACAGTATTACCTATTCCGAGACCTGCACCAGCAGCAACTAACTTCATAATCATTTGTGAAGCAGCAGCTAGTGATTCATTTGAATCGCCTGGATGAATAATATTACAAGAAATAAATCTTTTAAATAAAGTTCTTAATTGAATCATAATAGGAGTGGGTAAGCTTGCTTCGAATGTACTTAAAATTCGATAACCTTCTTTAACCCATTTAGATCTAGCTTTTGGTTCGTACTTCGCAAAAGCAAACATACAAATAAGCATAAACATTTCTTGAGGTGTTTCTTTAATTTTTCCATATTGTTTTACTAAATATGAATCAGCCGTCTTTTTCAAACCACTATATACAAATAAATCATCTCTTTCATATTTAATATGTTTACCAAAGTGTTCTATTTCTTCTTCTTCATAGTTATCAAATAGATATCTACCATCATAATATTTTTGCTTAATACCTAATTTAATTCTATCTAAGAATGGTTCAGGTGTATATGTACCATATACTTCTGATCGAATATCTTGATTAAGAAGACGAGCAGCAACAACTTGATAATCTGGTGCGTCTGGAGATATACGATCAGCTGCTGATTTAATCAATGCTTTTTGTATTTCTCCTGAAGTTGTTCCATCCAAAATAGATGCAGCAGCACCCATTTCAATCTCAGATGCATATACATCATTTAAACCTTCAACAGCATAAGCAACATATTTTTGATGCTTACCTGCATTATATTCTTCTACGCGACCATCACGCTTCTTAATATTTTTTATTTTCATACTTTTACCTCTATTCCTTGTTAGCGCCAGTTAAGAGACGTTTCATTAAATCTGTTAGTCCCTCCATGTTCTGATCAACTGCACCTGTAACATAATTAAGAATTTTTTCTTCTTGTGGAAGTTTTTCATTCTTATCCATGTTGATATAGTTTTGCACCCAAGGAATAGGATTTTTTGTGATATATAAATCACCCATTTTTTCTTTTGTTGGTTTATAACCAACAGCTTTCATACGGCGAATTGTAACATAGTTTAAATATTGAATAAGTATCTCAGCGTTCATACCAATGTAAGAACCCTCTGAAAACATATAATTGATCCAATCAACTTCTTCGAAGTATGCTTCATAAAATCTAGCTTCAATTTCTTCTTCTAAAGCTTTAAAGTTTTTAGTGAATCCTTCAGATTCATCTTTCTTTAAAAGTTTTATTACAAATTGAGTTAATGCTAAGTGCTCATTTTCATCTCTACAAATAAATTGTAAATTTTCAGATAATCCAGACATAAGATCTTGAGATTCTTTTAGCCCCCACATTGCAGCAAAACCAGGATAAAATCTCATACCTTCTAAGATATTGATTTCGACCCATAACATCACAATTGAATCTTTCAATTCTTTCAATTCGATTTGTGTGTATTCTAAGCCGCGCTGTTCTTTGTAAATATAACCAATAACATTAAAATATGCTCTATCATATACTGATCTAATTTTAGAAGCTATTTTCATAAGTGCTGGTAAAGTAAAAGATTCATCAAATATTTCATCAGGCTTATCGTAATATGCTCTAAGCATTTCAGTATATGTTCTAGAGTGTTTAGCTCCTTCAAAGTATTCCCAAGTTAATATAACATTTTCTAATTCTGGAAGAGTTGTAATCTGTCCAAATATCATCAATGGTCCACGACCTTGAATAGAATCTAAAAATATCAACTTTTGTAAATTGCGAGTAACTATATATTTTTCAGCGTTTTTCAGAATACTTTTAAAATCTTTTTTATCAGTTATTAGTGGTATTTCATCATGTTTCCAATCAAAGCCTTGTTGTGTATCATTTGACTTATCAAAGAATGGGTATTTCGGATCATCAAATCTTTGAGTGTTTCTACCAGATCCTAAAAA
>Ga0256824_10000076_pt1 | contig 31369 bp, 12 predicted proteins | sample CV67metaG_FD_191570 | JGI IMG/M metagenome (GOLD analysis project Ga0256824, IMG submission 191570) | Hydrothermal vent microbial communities from East Pacific Rise, Pacific Ocean - CV67 | ecosystem: Environmental > Aquatic > Marine > Hydrothermal vents | place: Pacific Ocean: East Pacific Rise...
GCTAAGTTTTTTAAAGATAATGAAATATACCGTATTGGGTTAGTATTCTATAACAGCATTGGCCAAGCGTCTGAAGCTAAGTGGATTGCAGACTTTAAAGCACCAGAAGGAAATTTAGATGGGCAGTATAACACATTAAGTGTAAAACTTAATAGCGCGTTTTACCAACATGTAGCGACACTTCCAAAAGAGGATCAACCTACTAACTACGTAGTGATACGAGCTACTAGAGGTTATACAGATAAAACAATCATTGCACAAGGATTACTTACAAGTATGTTTGTGCAGGATTACACAAGTAACTTTGAGGCTTCTAATTCAGATGCTAAAAAAGCAATCAAGAATAGTTCACTAGTTAAAACACCAATACCGTTCACTAGAGGATATGGTTCTGGTAAGTCATTAAATGATAGTTACTTCCCAGCCTTTCCAACAGTTCATAATAGAACAATGAATGAGAGTGCACAAGTGGATCCAGCTAGGGGGTCTAGTGATCAGGACCCAGACCATAGTAAGCCAATCGTCGATGAAATTTACAGGGATGCAAGTACAGACAGGAAGAGGCAACAGTCTTGGCAGTATACAAAAATGATACAAATGTATTCCCCAGAGACTACATTTCACTTCCCAGTGTTAACAACTAATGCTGATGAGTTATTTATAACTGGTCACATGATTAGGAAGACTTGGGATAGATGGGAGTTTAATGTTGACTATCAATCACTTAGCCCTCATGCTAATCGTAAGAAGACGTTTACAGAGAATGAAGTACCTAACTTCTTCCCGTATGCTATTGGATCGTACGGAGTATTTGGGCCAGGTTACAGAACATATAAAGATAACCAGTCAACTAGAACAGAGTACGACGGGTATAAAGTTAATACACCAGTTAAACATACTTCTAGAATCCATGTGCACAAGACATTTGGTGACTTCCAAAAGGTAAGCAATGAAATGAAGTATGCTATCTTAAATAAGCCTGAGGTCACAGAGACTGGTCAGGGTATAAAAGCATATAATAATGATGTAGCTTTACAATATATAAATAAGCACTCGTTAGTTGTGTCTGATTATAAGAAACCTGATAAGGGAGGGGCAGACGATACACCAGGACTATCCTCTATGTTATCGGAGAACAATAGATGTCTTACATTGGTATTAGGAGATAACGCGCAGGAGCATGAAGATAGAACAGGATTAGATGATATCTATGATCAAATAGGTGCAGGTGCTTGGGATGTTGAATTGTTTGGAGAAATTAGGAGAAACAAGAAGTATGTGTACTCTGGAGTCCTTTATAACGGATACAGTTTCTCAGCTCGTTCAAGGACTGAGTATATACCTATTGGGCCTGTTAATGATATCAACGATGGTACTAGCACTATAATGTCACCAGGTGACACGTACGTACAGGTATTTAAGAATACTCGTTTAACTAAGACTGAGGGAGCATCTTATACTAAGACTAATATGTCTATGGTAGAATCATTAGAATATAAGGTTGAGACAATCGTAAATTTACACGAACGTAACGACACTTCTCTAAAAACATGGGATAGTATAGTTGACCCTACTACTAAAGAAGGTACAAACTATAATAAGGTATACTCAACGGATAGTGCTCTACAGAAGTTCACACCAGACAATAAGAAGATTAGAAAGGTTAATCAAGCTGAAGTAGAGATCATGGCCTCTAAGGTTAAGATACCTGGAGAGTTTGTTGACAACTGGGTTGACTTCAGACCAAATGAAGTAATGCATTTAGATGGTAAGTATGGGCCATTAAACAATGTTGTTAGCTACAATGATGAGTTGTACGCATTTCAAGACTTTGCTGTTGCGCACGTAGCTGTTAACCCTAGGGTACAAACAACTAGTGGTGATGGTGTAGAGATTGAATTAGGTTCAGGTAAAGTATTGCATGACTATAAATACTTATCTACAAGTTCAGGTTGTATTAACAAGTGGGGTATACTTCCTACTAACTCAGGACTATACTATGTAGATGCAAACAATAAGCAGATACAACGTATTCAAGCTAAGACTGGTGTTCAATCAGTATCAGAAGCTAAAGGGTTGCACTCTTATTTGTTTAAGAATATTAATAGAGATACTATTAGAGCTGCTAATCCTGTAATAGGGAAAGGGACAGTACTAGGTTATGATACAATCAATGGTGATGTGTTTACATCTATTCTTCAAGATAAAGAGGGAGGCACTAATTTCAACGTATCGTTTAATGAGAAGATGAATGCTTTCACTAGCTTCTACAGCTTTACACCTTCTAGGTTTATAACAAAAGGTGATAGGTTCTTCTCAGTGCCACAAGCAGCTGGTGATACAATATGGTTACATGATAATAGTAATTATCAAAGTTTCTACGGTTCTAGATATGAATCTAGTATTACCTTAATGATTAATACAGATACTCCGGGAACTGAAAAGGTATTCAATGGTATTGAGTTTGATTCAGAAGTAACATTAGATGGGAAGGACATCCCAGATGTTACACTTGATAGTATCAAGGCTTGGACTACTTACCAAACAACTGGTGAGGTTTCTATACCACTAGAAGTAGGTAAGAATATTAAGCGTAGATTTAGAACATGGAGGGCTAATATCCCTAGAGAGTTCGAATCTAGAAACAGAATGAGAGATAAGTGGATATATTTAAAGTTAGGTTTTAATCCTGATGATAATAAAAAGCTTATATTATATGATATAATTGTTAACTACAGCGCATAATGAGTAAACAGAAAAATAAACATAGTAAGAAGTATTACGAGAAGCGAGAGGCATTCCTGAATAAACCAGGAGTGCAAGACGCTTTATCAGCAATAGCTGCATCTGGTGGATTTAGCGTACAGGAGTTAGTTGACTTGATTGGTAAAGAATCAGCATTTAACCCTAAAGCAGCTAATAAGACATCAAGAGCTACTGGATTAATACAGTTCATGCCCAGGACAGCTAGAGGTATGGGCACCTCTATCGAAGCATTGGCTAAGATGAATGAGGTAGATCAATTGAAGTACGTTGCTAAGTACTTTAGAAAGATGCATAAGAAAGGGACACACCCTTACATTACTGTAGCTTACCCTAAAGCAGGGAGCTATGAGCCTAATAAGATTATAGCAACTAAGAATTCTAAGATTGCTAGGCAGAACCCCGGATGGCTTAACAAAGACGGTAATGTTACCAGAGCTAGTATAGAAGCATTTGTAGGTTCAACACCTATTAAACAAACTTCAGCTTCAGAGATGATGGCTGAATTAGAAACTTATAACTTTGGATCACTAAGGACACCGGGTAATATTGATAAAGTAATGAGCCACATCGATGCTTCCGGTTCTTCAATGGAAGATGGGTTCTTCGAAGATATGTATAATAACATCGTATCTTATTTAGGTGGTAGTAAGGATAAGAACAATGCTACTGGTGATGCAGAACATGCAGCATCTAAAATAGTTAATAAGGATATGATGCTTAAATTACAAAAAGAGTATCTTAATCCAGATGGCCCAGGCGCACCTAAGACTGAAGAGATTGTTGAGAATGAATTTGCTGAAGGAGGTTACCTTCAACCAAACGGTAGACAGTCTACTTTCACAAGGGATGAAGATCTAAAGGCACAAGGAAAAACAAATTTGTAACACATAATAAATAATTAAAGAATGAAAGCACTAAATTTAAGTCCAGCAGGTGGACCAGGAAAAAAGAAGAGTAAAAAAGTAGGAGGAACTAAAGCAGATAAAGTATCTGATGAAGCTCAATTAGAAGAGTTGACTGGGGATCAAGCTAAAGCAATTGCTAGGTATAACGCAGACAGAGCAGATAGAGGAGGTAAAGGATTTCACCTAAGAAATGATACAGCAGGTTATGCTGAGTATGAGCACCAACTATCGAAAGCAAAACGATACAAGGATGATGAAACTAACTTAGGTAGTTATGGTCCTACATATGTAGGTAAAGATAAAGATGGTACTGAGTTTATAGGGAGAGGTAATAATATCTTTGCTGCAGATGCAGGGGGAAATGTTACTAAAGGTAAACGATGGGGCACACAACACGGTGGAGACCAATATGGTAAAGCATTAGCTGAATTAAATGGCCGTGACCTAGCTATACCTGGATCTAAAGAAAGCTCTATTTATAACTCAAATTCAACTGCCTTTAGAGTAAGAGCATTAGCTGCCAAGGCTAAACAAAATAGATTAAATCCACTTAAATCAATTAAGTAATGAAAGAGAATGTATTGACAGAATTTAATACTGGAGGCTCTCACGAGGAGAACCCTTTAGGAGGGATCCAGCAAGGGACTGGTCCTAATGGACAGCCTAATACAGTTGAGGAAGGTGAGACTAAGTTTACAGTAGGTAATACTCCTTACATATTCTCAAATAAGATAAATAATGTGGATCGATTTGTAGATGCTTTTGCACTACCTTCATACACAAAAGGATTACCCTTCTCAGATGCCTCTAAGAAGATCACAGAGGCATTTAAAGATAGAAAGGATAATGCATCACAGAGTACACTAAAGGCGTTCTTAGATCGTCTTGTAGACGCTCAAGAATTAGCTAAGTTGGAAAACGCAGCTGAAGAAGCTGACATGAGTGTTGAAGAGTATTTAACATACCAAGCACAACAACAAGCTGAAGCACAAGTTGCACAAGAACAAGCACAGGCAGAACAACAAGCTCCTGCGGAAGGAGGACAGGCGCCTGTTGAAGGAGAGCAAGTTCCTCAGGAAGTTCCCCAGGAAGCGGGACAAGGACAGTTCGCTGATGGTGGGGCTATAATGGGCTCAGCAGCTGGTCAAGGTGCAGTTGCCTCAGGAGTTATGGGAATGGGTACATCTATGATGGGTGACCTTGCACAAGCTAAAGATGGTGAAGTAAGAGACACTATGAGTGTTGGTGGTACTGCAGCTAAGTACGCGCTTATGGGTGCAGCAGCAGGATCAGTAGTCCCAGGTATAGGAACAGCGATTGGTGCCGGTGTAGGTGCTGTTGCTGGTGGTACAATGGCAGTACTTTCAAATGAGAAAGTTGCAGGTGAGCAACAAACTGCAGATAATAAAGAAGCAGGTGAGAAACTTAAAGCAGCAGGATTTAGAGCTGAGTATGGTGGAGCATTAAATATCTTTAAAGGTGGTGGTGATATGTTTGAAATAGACTATCTACAAGAACAAGAGGATGACATGACAGCTCAGAATGAACAATTCAATAGAGATAATGGGTTGTATAATGAAAGAACTGCAGTTATCGCACCTAAATCTAAGGGATTGTATCAACCAGGTATTGAACCTCTTGATATTAAAACCCCTCTAAAGAAACATGAGCCACCAGAAACTAAAGGTAATAATAACCTAGCAGGAATAGGTGGATTAGCGGCAAGCATGGCACCATTTATTGGTAACATGGTTGAGTCAGCTAGTTTAGAAAGAGATGATCCAACTCATTATAATAGAGTAGGTAAGACTTTCAGACCACAGTATGCTGATGAGCAATCACTAGTTAACCAAGCAATGGAAGGATTTAGTGGGTCCAATGGTAATATAGCTAATGCTACTAATGGTAGTATAGGTGCGTATAGGGCCAACATGTTAGGTAACTCCGTTAATAAATCTAAAGCACGCTCTACTGCTTATAATCAAATTAACGAAACTAATAGACAAGAAGAACGTTTATTAAATGAAGACAATGCTGTAGCACAGCGAGAAGAAGTAGCTTTAGCTAACCGTGAATTAGTAGAAGGGAAGCAAGATGAGGCAGCTTACCAAAGTGCTAAGTCTGCTTATAGAAAAGCAGCGTATGAAGGTTTAGGAGAAATGGGTAGGACTATTTTCCAGGTATCACAACAAGATGATATGACACCATACGATCAATTTGGTAACCGTAAAAAAACAGAGAACGCGTAATGGGAGCAATTAATAGATTTTCAAAAGTACAACCTGCTAAGTTTAATCCACTTTCAGCAGCAGAAATAATGAAGGTGCCCTTATTAAAGGGAGCACTTGAGCAAGAACAACTAAAGATTGTAGAAGATGCAAGACTTAGTATGTTAAATGCAGATGTAGCTCCCGGAGATAGAGAGCGAGTTATGCAGGAGCAAGAAAGGTTATCATCAAACTTCGATGGTATTGTTAGTGATATAACTACTAATGGTGTAGGTTATAAAACAACTGACCGTATTAATGGTTTCATGAAAGATTATAATACCAGTATGTCTAAGACAGGTATAGTTGGTGGGGCGCAGGATTTCTATAATAATAGAGCTATGGAACGTAAATCTGCTAAGCAGAATGCTATAAGAAATAATTATGACATGGCTGCATACAATGATATGGAGGCTAGGTATGATAATCAACAGTCTTCTTTTAATGAGGATGGTAAACAATCTTATGATGAGTATCAAGGATTCTACTTACCAGAAAACATAGACATAGCTAAAATGTTAGAAGCTGAGGTTAAGAAACTTGGTCAGTACACAACTGCAGGATCTGATGGTTCATCTATAAGTAGTAACTTACAAAATATTGAAGCGGCACAACAAATAGTACTTAGTAACTTTAAAAATAAGGACTCATACAAAACTCTTAAGGAGTATGGTCAATACACTGATGAGTATATTGCTGAACAACTTACTAATAAAGCAGGAGTAATGATAGACTATGCTAAGAAAGATGCACTTATTAAACAAGGAGTTACACCAACTGTTGATGATGAAACAGATAACGGTGATAATGAAACAATGTCCACTGTATCAGTTGGTAACCTTAATCCAGGTAAATTTGATTTATCAGCAATGGGTAAAGCAAGAGCTACTGCAGATGCATCAAAGGATATAGCTGCTTATGCTAAGTATACTGATATTTACACTAAGACATATGATAGATTTGAGGGACTTAGTGAAACTAAAAACCAAAATAATGAAATTGCTAAAGTAGAGGCTGATTTAATATTAAACTCTGAGCAAAGATATAGTGATTTAGATGAGGCAAATAAAGCAGTTGAGGATACTACCACTGACTCATCTCCAGTTTATGATCGATCTGTTTCTCATTCAACAAATAAAGGTATTGCTAGTCATAAAGTTGTAACAACAACTGATGCTGATGGTATTCCAACATATCATGTTGTAGATAAGAGTAATCCAATAACTAAGAAATATGATGAAGCAGTAGCAAGGAAAGAAGAAGCTTTCCAAGCGTTTGCTGGTCCGGATAGTATGCATAGCTACGGTAAAGTTATTACTATAAACCTTACTCCATCTGAGTCAGGTAGTGGTAAGAATAAGAACCAAGCTGCAAAGTATAAAGAAGGTGTTAGAATTGCTTCGTCAAAAGCTAACCCATCACAAATTAAAAATGTTGTAATACAAAGTAAGAAAGTAGGGGATCTAACGACATTAGGAGAATCAAAAGGTGAGGAGTATAAGGAGTACACTCTTCTTACAGAAAGATTAAAAGGACTAACAGCAAGTCAGATTACAAATATAGATCAACAATTTGGTTCTGATTATAATATCCCAAGCATTAGGATAACATTTAAAGCTAAAGACTTTGAAGGTAAAGAAACTGTTACATATGAAGCTACTATAGAGCAGCCTGCATATATGCAAAATATGACTGGTGAACAACTTAGAGAAAATAAGGATCCATTTAATAGATCATTTACATCTGATTTAGCAATGAACGGGGAAACTAAGGGATATGTACGTGAGTACTATAATCATGCAGATACTAAAAACATTGTAGCTGGTTACATGAGAAATGACTTTAATTCATCTAAAAGTATTAAGAACGTACTTAAATCGAGTGAACAAGGTAAGAGATTTATTAAGGAATTAGGAGGAGATAACTTAGCTATTCAAGAAAGTAATAATGGGACATTTGGAGTTACTAGGAGATTTAATGCTAAAGACGGTACCTCTATTGAACTACCTATTACTATTGCTGACTTATTTAGAAGTAATGGGATAGCAATGCCTGAGGCAGGTGCTAAACCTAGGACTAGTGAAGAATGGGTAGCCCTTTACACTAAAAATATGCCAAACAAGTTATTAGTTGATAAATTTTCAGCTTATAGAACATATATAATTGAGAAGAATTCTGGAAGGGAAGTTGATAATAAAGAACTTATGGAAGGATTCTTAACACTAACTGATGAGATTGCAACTTCTTCTAAAGTTGAAGCAATTGACATTTTAAAATAAATAATATGGCTAAAGTAGCAAAAGCAAAAACACCGGAGTCTAGAAAATCTGCACATGACTCATTTGATGAAGCAGAGAGAAAAGCAGATAGGCTTGCCGCTGGTGAACCTGTTGATGGGGAAGAGGTAGTTTCTGGTGAAGCATTCAGCAAAGCTGAGGAGGTAGCACAGAGCTCAAACAAATATGCTAATATATCATATGATAATAGTGACTATACTGAAGCAGATTATGATGCGCAAGCTAGAGAGGCAGCTAGGGTAGAAGATGTATTTGGATTCAAGTATAACTATGAATTCATGACAGGTAATGAGCAGTTCTCTGATTCGTTAAGAGAACAACAAGCTCAGAACCAGACTACTGGTAATAAAGCAATGCGAGGTTTAGCTAGATTAGGGGGAGAATTTCTTTTAAACGTGTTAGAAACTCCTGGAATACTATATGGTGCTGGAGAAGCAATGGCTTCCGGAGATATCGATGACATGACTAAGAATGCTTGGTCAGGCGCTATAGATGGACTAAAGGATGCACTACACAATAGTGCTGAAGTTTATGTAAGAGATTATGTAACTAACGGTGGTGTAGCAGATAAAATGTTATCCTCTGACTGGTGGGCAACTGAAGGAGCATCAGCTGGTGCTTTTATGGCTGCTGCACTTGTACCGGGTATGGCAGTAAGTAAAATTGGTAAAGCTGCCTCTATTGCTAGAGTAGCATCTAAAAGTGGTAAATGGGCAGGCAAAGCTGTTAAATGGGGTGACAGAATGGCCGTTAAAATGGGCGCAGCTGCTCCCTTAGAGCTTCGCCAGACTGGGCAAGCTGCTAGTGCATTTAATCAATTAGTGACCACTACAGCTGTTAATACAGTGTATGAGGCCGGTATAGAAGCCAGAGGAACACAATTAGCATTTGAAAACAAACTTCATAAACAGTATGAGGCCGGTGATATTTCTTATCAAGAGATGGATGATGCTATTAAGAGTAGTAAAACAGCTGGTAATGCAGCTTTTTGGGCTAACGTTCTTATTCTAGCAGTACCAAACATGGTAATGTCTAAAGCTATGCTAGGGCCTAGAGGTGCTAGTATTAATAAAGTACATGGTAATATGCACTTGAAAGCGGGTAAGTTTGTTAAAGGAGCTAAGCCAGTAGGGGCTGCAGCTAAATCAACACTATCAAAGGTAGCAGATAATGGCCTTGTTAAGGGGGTTGGTAACATTGGTAAGAAATTTGCAAGTAATACACTTAGAGAAGGTGTATGGGAAGAAGGTGCACAGATGACTGCTGAGAAGTATTTAACTCATAATTATCTTGATGAAGTATTAGATGGCTCAGAGCCAGCTACTCTTACTAGAATATCTGAAATTGCAAGTACTTATGGTGATGTATTAGGTAGTACTGAGGGACAAGTTGCTGCACTTACAGGTGGTATCATGGGTAGTTCTATGAGTTTGTACTCTGGTTACAAAGAAGGTGTACAACAAAGAAAAGAACTTACATCTCTAGTGGCTAGTTATAATTCTGGTTTAACTATGAACTCTGTATTACGAAGAGGTTTATATAAGACTGATGCTGATGGTAATCCAATCTTTAAAAAGGATGCTAATGGTAAAGTAACTAATGAACTTGAGATGGATGAGCAAAAGGTAGCACAACTATCTTCATCTAAAGACACACTAGATAAATTAAGACATAAATCACATGTAGCTAGAACAGAAGGTAATGATGATTTAGCTGATGTAATAGATGCAAGAATACAAGCAATGGCCTTTTTACCATTTTTAGAGAATGGGAAAGAAGGTATAGATATGCTTGAAGAAGCGCTTAAAGAGGACCCACAACTTCCAGAAGTTATTGCCGCTTTAAACAAAATAAACGAAGAGCAAATTACTGAAGAACAATATATCTCTGAAGAGGTGGATAATGCAAAGTCACTTCTTAATGATATGAAGTTCTATGATAGATCTATCTCATTTCCAACATCTTATACTTGGGATTCTAAAAACATCCCAAATAGTGGATTAACAAATGAGGAAGTTGACTTCCATAGAGAGTTGTTTTTATCTAGTAGTAAGGAAGGTTATGTACAAAACAAGGCAATGGTTGCTGAAATACATAGACAGCTCCAAAAGAACCAGGATGAGATTGAGAAAGCTGAGAAGCGAGGTGCACATGCAAATATAATTAGTAAGCTTGAGAATAAGAAAACAGAGCTAGAGTTAGACCTAAAAGATGTTGACAAAGCAGTTAATGTAATGGAGGATTCTAAGGAGTTTGAAACATCTTGGCAACATTACTTTGATACAATAGCAATGATGAAGAAGGCTACTAAGCCAGGTAATTCAGACTATTTAGATGATATAATTAAAAGTGTTAGGGAAGCTTCTACGGAAGAAGAGATTTCTGCTATTATAAAAGCAGCTAAAGACGATGGGTTAATTCTTGAAGACTTGGGAGCGTTACAACTACCTGGTAGTGTTATATCTATGGCACAAAGTGAAGATATACTAGAAGCATTTGCAGCACATGAAATCATAAGACAACATAAAGGTATAGGTATCTCTGATCTACAAGATGTAGCTAATGATACACTACTTGGCCTTAAAGAGGGTGCTGAGGCTATCTTTAATGCTACAGTGGACGCAGTGAGGAGTAGCATAGAAAAGTCCCTTAAAGAGCAGGAAAACATAGTTAAATTACGTGAGGTAGTTGCTAAGTTAACTGCTAAAGTTGAAGAGTTAAGTTCATCAGAACAATCATCTAAAGTAACCAAGGCCGAACTACTTAAATTACAAAAAGAGATCAACAAAGAGTTGATTAAGGCCAATAGAGAGTTGTATAAGAGTGAACAACGTTCTGTTGCACTTGCGTCAGAGGTACTAAGCTATTCTACTGTTATTAAGTCGCTTATAAGTAGCTCGTATAATGAGGCTACCAGAAGAGCATGGTCTAATTTAGTAGCAGGTGATATGCTATACGAAAGTGTAGCTGTTCTTAATAGAACTCCTGGTAATCTTACAAACTTACTTAAGGCAGTTACAAATCATAAAGATGCTTTCTTAAAAGATTTAGAGGGGACTAAATCAGCAGTGCATGCAATGGCATTATTTGATGTTAATGTGCAGCAAATGATGGTAATACGTAGTTCTGTTGACGCTTTATCTAAATTACAAAGCTGGACAGAGTTATTACTTCATAAACTAGAACAGGACTCTAAAGAGGCCTCAGCTGAGGATAGGGTTAAGATGGCTGCGTTGGAGCTTGATTTACAAAAGCAAGTAGAAGAGATCAAAAAGGCTGTACTTGAGATGGAACATCAAGGGAATAAGCTTAATGATAAATTAGACATAGAGAAGATAGAGAATAGTACTGAGGTTATAATGGCTGAACGAATCATTGAGGATATGAAAGATATCCTTAAAGGTAAAGGCACTAAAGGGGGTAATGTTAACTTATCAGCTTCTGAAGTGATTGATAACATAAACGAGTTAGTAGCTGAGTTTAACCAATCTGGTACAGTTGAGATAAAAGAATTTGCCAAAGCACTTAATGATATTAATAAACTATCCTCTAAAATAGGGTATGCTAAAGAATATATTGAGCATTTAACAGCTACACGAAAGATAGATGGTGGTGTAATGTTAACTCATGACCAGTTTGTTAAAAACAAAACAGAGGGGGATGAGAAGTCTGATGAGGAATTGTTGATTGCAGCAATAACATCATTATCGTTCAGTATACCTACTGGTTATAAAGCTACCGGAAGTGGTATGTTTGGGATAGTCTATGATTCTATGTTTGATCCTAACGGTCGAGGGACATTAGCTCTTATTATTAAAGGAGCGATCGACATACTTAAGAAAAATCCTAATGATGTAAATAGTATAGCTGTAATAGGTGCTTTTCAGAGTATGCATGACTCAGCAGCTGTTGATTCACTTATAATCAGTCTAATGGCTGATATTACATCAGATGAGAATGTAGTAAAAGAAGCTAATGAAGTTGCTAGTAAAGCATTTAGTGATTACTTTAAGAAAGTAGACAACTCTAAAGCGGAGTTCAAAACTAAGAAGAAGAAGAAAGCTGAGAAGAAAGCAGCTAAATCACTTACTGAGATTATCAGTGACTTTATAAAAGGAGTGAAGTTTGGTGCAGCCAAAGATATATTCGTAAAGAATACAGTCGCTGATGGTAAACTAGCTTTAAACTTGTATAAGAGACAATTCGAAAGTGTAGTACCTAGGATAGTAGCTGCCATTGCAGCAGTAAGAACTAATCCATTAGATGTTAACACATTGTCTACACTGTATTTCATGGGTCTGTTAGAAGAAGGTAAAGGTACCTCATTCAATGACTTAATGAATAAAGGATTAGGTGATATTAAATTAACGGATGCCACTAAGCAGAAAGCTATGGCGTTAGCTAATGAGAGATTTAGTAAGGTTCACTTTAAGAAGAAGAAGAAAGAGGCTGTTCCTACAGTTAATAATCTTCCGTTTGAAGTACAGAAAGCTGTACAGGACTTTATTAATAGTATTATTAAAGCACAACAAGGTAAGAATGATAGAGTAGCAGTTAACGCTAAGATAAAGGCGTTCAAGGAGCTTATTGCTGATAAACAAAAGCTAATGACTGACCTTTTAATAAATGATAAGGTTGTTGTACCAGGGAATAGAGTAATGTGGACTGACAATGGTACAATGCAAGAAGGTACTGTTGAGATGATTATTGACAATGCTCAAGGTCAACCTAATATTCTTATAAAGAAAGATGATGGGACATTCGTTATTATCTCCTCAGTTGGAGTAACTAAGCGTAATGTAACAGTAGAGGAAGAGAATAGTAACAATGACAAGAAGGTGAAGAGATCTGATGAAGCACTTATGGGTGCAACTGAGATCAAGTTACCTGTTATGGATAATTCTCATAGGACTCAAAGTAAGAAGAAGGAGACTACTGCTAGAGATGGTAAAGGTGGTATTAGAAAAACAGCTAATGAAATACTATCATACTTACTTAGACCTAGAAATAAGAGTAAAGATAAGGTATCATTTGTTGTACCTAAATCTAATCTTAAGAAATTAATTAGTGGTGCTACAAAGTTAGGGAATGAGGAGCTTGCCAATAAATACAGAGAAACTGAGAAGATATTTAATAGTCTTTTAGAAGGTGTTATACCAAATGACAAAGACATAGATCGAGCTATGGAGTTACTTACTGATTACTTACCTATTAGTGTTAAAATAACAGAGGATGGTAAGAATGGGAGCTCTGCTAATACAATTTTAGCTGATAAAGCACAACTTGGTAATGCATACGCCGCAGTTAATAGAGAGTACAGGGAAGCTATTGTTAACGCAATGCTACTGAAAGCGAAAATGGGTGCACTTAAGCTTATTACAAATAAAGCAGGCGCATCTACCGGAGTTATAGATGGGATAGAAGCAAAAATCAGTAGAGTGGATCATGGTCTTCTAAATACAGAGGAGAGTGGTAAACGTAATAAACTAACTGATTTATTAGGAGTTACATTAGATAACATCAAGCTTACATTGGTTAAGAGCTTTAATAAAGGTATTAACAACCAAGGTACTGAAGTAGCTTTACATGATAAAATAGAAAGCAATGCAGGTGGTGTTTACATAAACTTAGTAGATAACACTGGTAGCACAAGAAGTGTGAGACTAAATATACCTACATTAAAAGGATCTAAGGAATTAGATGTGATAATGAAAGTATTAAAGTATGTTGTAGGTTCTAAAATAAATCCAGCTAGAAAGATCTCTGAAGTTTTAGAGGGGGAAGAGTTTACTGAGCTTACCGGAATGTACCCACTACTATTTGATATGCTAGGAAAGAAGTATGGAGATGATTTAACTTTTGCAAATGTATTAGACAATCTATTAGTAGAAGGAACTAAGACTAGTTCACTATACACAACTTATAATACAGGTGACTTTAGATTTGGTAAGGAAATTTACTCTATGGAAAGATTTAATGAATCAGAGGACTCCATTAAAGTGGATTTAAGTAATAAGTTAAGAGCAGTTAATTTTAAAACTACTGCTAATGACAATAAAAATGTACTTAATATCAGTGATAAAGATTATTTAGTGTATATTATAGACTCTAAAGGTTTGGAATCAAACTTAAAGGCTAATGAGCCATTGTTTGTTGGTAGAGTAGAAGTTACAAACCGAGCTAAGATAGATGAGGTTAATCGAATCAATAAGGAAACCGCTAAAAGGGATCCTAATGAGGCCTTACTTCCGGTACCAAAACCACTAGCTTATTATGTTGGTGTGAATGTTAACCTTAACAAGGATGACATTAAGCTAACTGGTAACGTAACAGGTGGTAAAAAGGTTAAGCCTACTAAGAAAACAGTAGAGGTTGCTAAGCCAATCACACCTGAGGATAATGGGAAAGGAACAACTACTGTTGAATCACCTAAAAAAAGAGGTAGAAGTAAGCGAGTTAAATTACAAGCTGATGTACATGACCAACTACAAAGAATATTTAAAGCCAATGGTAAGACATTTAGTTTAAAAGATACAAGTGATGAAGCTAGAAAGCTTTTAAATAAAGGAGCTAAGTCAGTAAGCCAATTCCTTGATGATTTCAATCATACAGTAAGAGCATCAGAAGAAGCTGATTCAACTAAAAATAACAAGTGTTAATATGAAATGTGCAATAGAAGGTCTACAAATAGGAGACCAAATAAAAAACAACTCTGTAAATGTAGATCCAAAATACTTTACTAGTAAAGCCTTCTTAGAGAGGTTTGGCGAGTGGAGAACTGATAAGATTTCAACAGAGGAGCTTGCAAATAATAAGCAAGATACTAAGCGATTTAATGAAGATGGTTCACCAAAACTCTACTCTCATGCAAATGAGAGTGAGTTATCTTACTATAATAAGCATAGAACTAGAATCCCTATAATCAGAGAGTATTTTAAGTCTTTACCAATAGAGTTGAGATCTACAATACCTAGCAAAGCAGTAAAGTCCATGGTGGCTAACTTATTACTTAGCCCTGAGCTAAGTGATGCTGTATTTGAGTCGGGTGAGACTATCACATTTGACTTATCTAATTTTTATGATGAGCAAGTTGAAGTATTTGACGAGGAAGGAGTATCTGATGAATTATTCAACTCACTTACTGATGATAAGAATGATTATATGGAGGCCATTAGACTTGAATTAAAGGCCCTAGGTGTACACTACAGCGAAGCTGATGTTGAGATAGATGCTAACGGTAATGAGGCCATTAAACAGCCTCCTAGCATCCAGAGGAACCCATTAGATAAAGCTAGTGCGGTTATAAAAGGTATTATAGAATTTATACCTCAAAGAGATATTCAGGGTAGACTTGTTACTCATAAGCATATGGGTAACTTAAGGGTTATGATGAATAGAAGTTTTGTATGGTATAAGATTCTTGAACACATGTCAGATTTATCTTTCTCTAGAGATGGTTCAGTTACTGAGCAATTCGTAAACCACTTATCTAAACTAGTAAAGACTGAGCCTTGGGTTCAAACACTAGTTGATTCTCTTAAGGAAGGAGATGAAGAGTTACGTCTAGCTTTTGTAGCTGCAACTAATAATGTAAAGAATGTATTATTCAATACTGAGTATAATGTCAACACTGGTTTTATAACTAGAGATGCTGTAAATCTAAATACTAACACAAATAATATAGCTAAGAGTTGGGCTTCAGGGTTACACACTAAGTTTTCAGTAGATGAAACTAAGAAAGAGGCCTTTACTCATATGGTATCAGCTATGAATTTAGCTCTTAAAGACTTAACACTATCTAGAGATAGAAATAGTGTGCAGGATTCATTAGAAGAGATACAAACTATTATAGGCCCTATATTTGACCAGTTCGATATGAAGGTGCCTAGTTCAATAACTCATATTGCATTCAGAGTATACCAAGAAGAGAAACATAGTAAACTTACTGAGAGTGAGAAATCAACTATCACAGACGTAGTAGATATCCAGTCATTTAAGAACTGGCTTATCAAGTCAACTGACGCTATGATGGGGATGGGGGCCGCTACAGAAGAAGGCAAAGTAGGTATGATAACTAAGCACTTTAGTCCTTACTTAGAGGCAATGTTACTAGTTAACCAAGAGGAAGCTGGTAATCACATGGTTACAGCAGGAAAAAACAGGATTTACGTTTATAGCTTACCATCTATTCTACAAGAAACTATATCTGATTGGAAAGCTAATCCAGAGGATATTGCTAAATTCTTACAGATTCCTGGAGCTAAGAACTCTCAATTCTTAAAATCATTAAATGACCCACAGAATATCTCTGATTTACGATTAGGTATAAAGGGTATTCTTCACATTGAAGGTAGAAATCGTAAGAATGCTGATACAAAGGAAATCAAAGCAGGTGACTATGCTAAAGTAGACTTTAACAATGTTATGCGCGTACTTGGTACGCATGCTAAACGTGTACCTATTTATAGTACACAATTAGCAGCTGACAAAGGTACTGAGATGCAGTTCGAAGGGATGAACTTTGTTAATACAATTGTATTAGATGATAACGGTATATATAATATGAAGGCATCTATAGCTAAAGCAGCTAAGGAAGTGTTTATACCATACGTAAAAGACGAATATGACAACATGCTTAAAGCTAAGCAGGATATTTCTGAGGCCCTAACTAAGGCACTTAAGAAAGCTCCACAAGCTGTACAGGATCTTATAGCTGAGAACATGGAAGAGGATGGGGAAATAACTACCGCATTCTACAATGCAGCATATAAAGAGAATCATGCCGGATTAAAAGAGGTGACAGAGGAAGCTGCCAAAGATCTTGTGATGTTTTATCATTTAGATACAAAAGGTAACCTTATGAACTTAGAACCTGAGAGTGTTAACTTAGGTAGTTTTGTAGGAGGAGCTTTTCAATTCAAGATACCTCATACAATGAATAGTGTTACAGGCTTATTTAGTCCTGATAATCTACCAGCTTTACCTACTTCTGATCTTTTAACATTAGATGATGATTTAAGAAGTAAGATTGAAGAAGTTGTTGAGGAAGGATTAAAAGCTAAAGTAATTAGTTATACTGATAAAGCTAGAAATATCTATAACATAGATGCTTCACCTAATAAACAAGGATCTCCTTCGTCTATTAGTGCAGACATACTAAACTTTTACAAGAAGAATAGTCATCCATCAGATACTAATATTGAGTTACAAATGTACCATGATTACATCATAAACTCTATGATGTCTAAGGTTGAGTACTCTAAGTTATTTACTGGACCACAACAATTCTACAAGCACTCTGGTGATTACATTAAACGTGTACCATCTACCTATGCTGATGGTTTAATGATGGCTACAAATTACATGAATAAGACCTTTAAGCAACTAACGTTTACAACAGAGGGTATGGAAAATTCACCATTAAATGGTAGTGACTGGAAGATAGCCCCATCTGAGGGTTGGGAACATGACGAAATACCTGCTGAAGTAAGAGATTACTACAACTTTGTTGATAGAACAGATGCACAGGGGTGGATTACCCCAGACAGATGGGCTGATATTATGAAAGGTATTGGTAAATTTGATAGCAAGGCAAAAGCTGTTCATGCTAAGATGAAAGCACAGTGGAAGCTTGTGCTAGCTAATAAGCCTATTCCAGTGGAGTTAAATTTCTCAAAGGATGAGGTTAAAACTTTATCTGCACAACCATTAAAGGGTGTGTTCTTTAGATACGAAATAGGCGGTACTCCTCAGTATATTAAATACTCACAGGCAGTACTTATTCCATCGTTTATCAATAATAACCCTAAGGCAAAGCAATTAGCTGCCTATATGGAGAAGCATGGTATTGACGAGGCTATCGCTGAGACTGGTGTTAAAGTAGGCGCAAGAAGACCACAACAATTATTTGATGAAGCAGGTAATATAAATAACTTTAAGGAAGCTCCGTACATTTCTGAATTACCTAATTCTAATTGGAGATTACAACAAGATCTTCCAACTAAAACTATGAAGGATACTAAAGTAGGTATTCAGGTTCAGAAGATTGTAATGTCAGCATTGGCATTTAGTGGGGATACCACTAAGAGATCTCAAATTCAAAAAGCACTTAGTGATCTATCTGATGCAGGCCTACAAGCTCTTCATAAGAAGTTTGGTATAGATTCTAATAATCTAACAGTTACGGATGTAGATAAGTTCTATAAGACGTTATTAGACGATATGCTTAAGAAAGAGGTACCAGAAGACAACCTAATACGAGCAATTAAGGCCCACACTGATATTAGTTTACTACCTTCTATGAAGGATAAACTTATTTCAGGTATTATGTCAACTATTAAGAAGGCAGCAACTGACCTTATGACTAATGGTGGGGCTATGATTCAAGTGTCTGATCAACTAATTGGTAAGACAGAAGCTTTAAATAGTGGAATTACTATGTTAGTAGATGACCTTGATAGACTACAACCACCCAGGTTAGAATGGCAGATAAATAAGAATGGTGAACGAGTTCAAAGGGTAATATCAGGCCAGGTAATGATTCCTCATAGAATGATTGCTGAGTTAGTACCTGACTATGCCTCAAAAAGCCCTGAGGAGCTTCGTAAGATACTTACTCCTGAGTCATTACAGATTATAGGGTATCGTATCCCAACGCAAGCTAAGGCCTCTGTAGACGCTTTAGAGATAATAGGTATTCTACCTGCTGAAATGGGGGATAGCATTATTACATATGCAGAGATTACTGCCAAGACTGGTAGTGACTTTGATATTGATAAAATGTTCTTAATTGTACCTGACCTTATGAGGGAAGTAAGTTATTCTAAGAGTACTTTTGATTATAATGGTATCAAGGTTTCTTACAATGATAAACTAACTACAAGAGATACTAAGAAGCCTGTAATGGCTAAATCCTATCATCATAAAGATGGCACACATTCTATAAGAATAAATGATGCTATGATGAGAGATGCTTTTAAGAAGAGAGCTTGGAAAAACCCAAGAGAGCTTATTGATCAAATTGATGGAGGTAAAGAGATTAAATCTAAGATGGAGTTGTTTCCGGATAATGTATTCCCTACGTTTGAGGATTTTAAACAATTTATATTAGAACATGAATACCAACACACTGTGTACAGTCGTGAGGCATTTATGCAAGATACAATGGGACATGGTACTAGTGGTCAATACGAAACAGCTATTAACAACTTAGCATTTAAGGCAATAAAGAAATTAGGGTCTAATCCAATTGAGGATAATAAGATACTAGGGAAAGTAGTTAAAGTTCCCTATAATAAAGCAGAGGGAGTTAAAGTTGCTGAAGAAGAGACACCTGGATCGGATATTGTATCTACAGTTACAACTACAAACTCAGTTGAGGTAGAGGTAGAAGGACTTAAGGGAATAGCTAAACCAACAGTGACTAAGGTTAAATACCTTTCATCAACACAATTAGTAAATAGTGATAACCCAATAAGTGCAAAACAGGAACAAGATAAGCTCAAAGAAGAGTTTAAAGAGTTAGAAGATTTAATTAATTGTTTATGGAAGTAGGGAATAGTGAATTTGATAGACTTCTAAACCAGAAGTATCATAATCAGCTTATAGCTAAGTTAGATGAGATGCTTAAGGAAGTGGGAAAGGAAGTCAAGAGTGGGGATGTTAACTTAGATACAGATAGGATAGAAGAGTTACTTACATTGATTAACAATAGTAGTAACAAGCTACCAGATGCAATTATAGCATTAAGCGATGTTATTACAACTAAACTTAGTGCATTACAAGTAGAGAGACCTACTAAATGGGAGTTTACAATAGAAAGAGATTCTGATGGCTTTATTGACATAGTTAAGGCAGTCAGCACTAATAATAAAATATAAAGATATGGGATTTACATTATCAGGATCAACAATAACACAATCAGGAACAGACACAGACATGTCCGGTTTAGCTGGTATAGCAGGAGTTACAGTAACTTCAGTTTCAGGTCGTAAAGTATACAATGTAGGAAATAGAGTTCTTAAGGTTACTGGTACATTAAGCCACGACAACAGACTTGAAGAAATTTGGTTTGGTTCAGGTGCTCCAACTCCTACTGTAAATGTAACGGGTACTTACAATGTAGGTGAAGCAATAGATTATGGAGGGAAAGACATCTATACAGTTGGTTCCCCTTTTACATTTACCAAAACAGGGGGTTTATCATTTAAAGATTACGATTCTAACATTATGTGTAGAGCAAGTGGTACATTAAATTTGTACGGTTGTTCTATTAGACTTTCAGGAAATAGGTCTCTTTGGTACGAGAATGGTGCACATGGGGAGATTAGAGAAACACATATCTATATAAAAACTTTAGGAGATACGGCGAGAGTTTATCTACTTTCAGCACTTACAGATATTGATGGATTCTATTGTTATGACCTCAACGCTGTAAACTTTAATAGTGAGATGGCACAGCTTAAAAACTATATCCCTTACAATTGTAGACTTCCATTCTTTTACAACGGTCCAAATAATGCAGGACCAACTTTATATGTAGAGAATTTTGAAAGATACGGGAACTTTTCAGGTGACCAACAAGGACAATGTGCTGCTAAATATATTTATCAGAATAAAGTAGAAGGAGCAGATACTTTAGAAGTTTATTGTAGAGGTCGCCCTAATGATAATGATTTCGTTGTTGAACTAAGAAAAGATATTCTAATCAATACGATCGATGCCTCGGGATCACCATTACCTGCAGTTAAATTCTTTTCACGAGATGTAAATAATGGGAATAGAATAGACTTCTGGGCAGGGACACCGTCAACGGATACAGTTTATGTTACTGATAGAACGTATGCATTTACAACCGATGCTTTAGGTATTGGTGTGGATCAAGATTATTTATCCGCAGTTTCAGTTGCAAATAATATAGGTAGTGCTTATAATTATTTAGCCAACCCCCAAAAGCCAATGTTAGTTGACGATAGAGGAGAAGCTGGTATTGCAAAGTTTGCAGGAATTGAGTACAATAAACTTATAACAATTGTATCAGTACCTTTAAAGTACGCTAATAAAACCACTGTAACATGGACCTTGTTTAAGGACAGTGCAGTGATTGAATTAGATAAGAGTGTAACAGATGCATACACAACATTAGAAACACCTATTAAATTATATGATAGAGCAAAGTCATTTTTATATGACAACTTTGCCGGAGAAGCAGAAGCAATAGTAGGACGTTCAGGCTCTACAATAGAGGCAGGCCCATTAGATATTGTATTTGATAAGACAGCCGTCAGTACCTTTGCCTTTAATGGTAGTGTACTAACAGCCAAGCTAGATATGTTCAGTGGAGGCGTGACAACTACTGGGAAGGTGACATTAAAAAACGGAGCGTCTGTTGAGAATGGTACTTACGATTGTGACCTACACGTTGATATAGGCTCAGCAAGTACATTAACATTTGACGGAGTAGTAGTGACTGGAGTAGTGCACAATGATAGTGCGTTCCCTTTAACTATTAATGTAGGAGTAGGCACAACAGTTACAGCTGCTAACCCCGGAACAGGGAATGGACAGGTTAATCTTATTGAGGCTCCTAAAGTATTATCAATAATAGGGTTAGTAGAGGGCTCAGATGTTGTTATATTAGAGGCAGGTACAGATAATGTAATTGCAGCAGTAGACCAACAAAGTGGTGGAGTATTTGAATTCACATACTTTACACCTATAAGTATAGACATTGGAGTAATAAAACAAGGGTATGTAACATTATACCAATATGGGTACGTACTAGGTGGTACTAGTGCGAGTTTACCAATTAAACAAATACCAGACAGAAATTATTTATAAAAAAGATTATTAAATTATTAAATTATGGCAAAAATTATTAACAGAGCTGACTTAAATGTTGGTGTAGAATTAATTATAGACGAAGTAGCTAGAACAATTAAACTAGTTGCAACTGGTAACTTAACAGCAAAAGATGGTGTTACTTACCAAGCAGTTTATTCTAAATTAGTAGACTTATGGGCTACATCAACATACCAAGATAGTCCATTCCCTATGAATGCGATTGATGCGCTGTCTGGTCAATACCTTATTGGTGTAGATGCGGGTGGTAACTATAACGGATGGAAATGGTTCGATGATACCACAAGACAAATGGTTCGTGATGGAGCAAATGAGGAGTATGATGGATCAGGAAACTTATTAAGTGTATATTCATCTATAGTAGGACTGGGGGCAGTTAACGCTGGATCACAGTTATATTTTCAAAGAGATAGTGCAGATGCACCTACTGACTTCACATTTGAGGATCAATGTAATGAGATGATTCAAGTGTTTGGAGATACTTCAAATGGTAACTTCGATAAGAGAACATACTTTAAAGCATTCGTAAGAGAGCAGGGTAAGAAATACAAAGACTCTGTATTAGCGGATACAGGTAAATCAGCAACTGGAGCTTATATTGTAAATATGCTTTTATCTAATGAGGATGACTTAAAGATTTCTGATTTAGATGCGGAAATGAGTAATGCACCTTATGATAATATCTCAGTAGAGTATTTTGCAGCAGACCAAGTTAGAAGTATTGGTGGTGTTGATTACGACTTTGATGTAATCGTAGAGGGTAATAACGCTACTTTAGAGCAGATATACACTAAGTTACAGTATTTATTAAGACAATCAACTGATATAGACTCAGGAGCTGGGACAGTTATTGGGCAAACAGCCTCATTACTTGCTGGGTTTGTTGGTAACAACCTAGAAACAACTACTGGTGTCTTCATAGATAACATCCAGAATGCTGATAGTAACAGAATTAGTTTCAAGGATACAAGTGGTACATTCAGATTAAATCCATTTACAGCTAGTGGTTCACTTACCTTTAACCCAATTATGGTTGGAGCAGGTTCTAGCTATAGACTAATGTACACAGCGGTAACAGGGGCTGACAACGATTATGGTGAGTCAGGTGCTATTACAGTAGTAGATGCAGCAGGTAACCCTATTACAGGTGTAATTACTGCAGGATCAATTGATTTCACGTTTGACTACGATGGAGATGCAGTTGGTGGGCCAGCAGGTTCTGAAAAAGCAGTAACACTAATTGGAATTAGACCTAATAGTTCTAAGTTTGCAGTAGCAGAGGGTATACTTACCAAGTCTAAGGCTATTACCTTAGGATTAACAGCGGAGCAGGATAGAGCTTACTTATAATAGAAGTATATATGGCTATAACATTTAATCCTATAGAGAAGATCATACAACTAGACACATTCACTGTTTCAGAGCGCGAGCTCTGGACAGAGTTTGTTAACTGGTCTGTACTAAGTGATAATCTAAAGTACGGGGTAGGTATGACACAAATTGGTGGGGCTGAACCAATAGCACTATATATTTATTTAGAGCTAGGGTGGAAAATCCGACCAATGGAAGCAGATGGAATAACAACTATTACTGGTAATGTACTGGTTCAAGGTGGCGGGAGCCCAATCACCCCTACAGTAGGGAATTGGCAAACGTTAGTTAATATGGAAACACCAGTTAAAGCATCAGCTATTGAGGTTGGAGGATCTAGTTTAACGCCTATTCAAGGTAGACAATTAGAAGATATTGATAAGTTAGTAGATGAATTACATAAGTTACAAGGGCTTAATAAATCACACCCTATGACAGTGACTCCATCTAAAAGAACAGTAGATAATATAGATTTAACTATCTCAGGAGATGGTGAAAATGTATCAGTAGTAACTAGAGAATGATAAATCCACTATCAGTAGTATCAGATGGGTATCTAGAGTGTGGCTCACCATTAACAATAGTAGCAAGAGGTTACTTAGATAACTGCGAAGAGACACCGGATAAGCCAGACCCTATACCAACTCCAGGTAATGGAGGCGGAGGAGGATTTTCCTACTCTGGGTTAAGGAAGAAGTTTAAAGATGAGGCTTTAGACAGTATCATTAAGAAAGAAGACGACGAGATAGTTGTAATAATTAAAGCATTTGTAAGATGTCAATAAAGAATTGTTTTAGAGGTAGTAATAAGCTACTAAACTCACTACTAGACGAGAAAGTTAGTGGGGGGTTAACAGAAGAAGAAGCAGCCATTGCTGCTATAAGAGAGTATTCAGCTACCCTTACAGGGAAGCTAACGGCATTGACTGGTGAAAAAGTAAATCCTGTTGTGATAGATTCAACTAGATTAACTACGATGCAGGATGTTACAACTACTACTGAGGTGGTGGAAAGACTTGACCCAATTAAACCGGTGGCAAAGGCTTCTGTAGTAGCAGAGTCATTAGCAGCTAAACGTAACAGATTGTTTGACTTATTTTATAATACCATAAATGATCCTAAGTACTACGCGGAGATGATGACCTCTATTGATAATGACACCTTTAGAGTAGGTACATTATCAATGCTTGATAACTCAAGAGATGAGCAAGCTTATGATGTATTTGATCCAATTAGAGTTATGACACAACGTTTTGCCTTTAAACTAGGTGGAGCAGGTGTTGGTATGGCTGCAAATGGTCATAGTGATCATATCCTTACACAAGGTAAGGAAGTTGAAATACATGTACAACAAGGAGAATGGGGTAATGAGTTCTTAGACGCTGAGTACTCAGAGGCATTATCAGATGATGACTTAGCTATGCTGGGTGAACATATAAATGAATACTTAGAGGGTGCAGGTAAAGAGAAATTATCTACGCAGCAAATTGAGAAACTTAGAGCTATAAAGATTGGTGGTACATTATCAGAACTGATAAATGCGTTTGTGGATATTGCAAATGAGCAAGCATTCGTAGCGCGTGGTAACTGGAGTGCCTTACTTAATGACTATGGTATGGCCCTTATTAGAGCCGGAGTACACCCACATAAAGTATCAGCAATGCTAGCTCAACCTGTTTTAAGGAAGTTGGCAGAGGATATTTCAAACAAAGAAGGTATTATATCAAATACGTCTTCTAAGGATATAGAAGCTGATTTACTTGATGACTTATTAAAGCTTTTAGATGAGAAAAGTGATCAAGGAGTAGGAGAAAAAGAGTATAATGCCTTATTTAATGGTCCTAGTATATTAGGTTCTAATTTTGAATTAATAGATCTTCTTACATCAGTAAGAAAACCATCAATAGATAACTTAAATGCTGAAGAGTTAAGAGTACAGATATCTGTATTAAAACACTACATACAAACAAAGGGAACTATCAGAAAGTATGGTAACTTCGTATTAGGTGCTAAGGTAGACGCTAAAGGAGCTGGTAGATCATTAGCTGAGATGATGATTACAATGAATAGAGTAGCAGATAGTTTAGAGTTTATAGAAGAAGATGGTGGTATTAGAAATGGATGGTATAAATATTATGATGATAACGGTGTACCAACACAAGTTATGAAGATGTATGAGAATACAGTAGGATTTATGAATAGTTTTATGGAAAGTAATTCTACCATGTTTAATGGTATGACCATGGGTAAACTTAACCAATTTCAAGCATTAGCAGCATCATCTAGAAATAATCCTAGATTAACTGAGAAGAGTGCAGTTGAATTCTTATTCAAAGCATATGACCTGTATAAACTATCTAAATTCGAGCCTCTTTCAAGGGAAACTAGTGATGAGAAGAGAATTGAGATGAGATTAGAGATATCTAGGTTGAAAAGAACTGGTGATTACTCTATATTAAATAAGTTACTTATAGATAAAGATGGCGAGTACTTTCTAGATAGTGCGTCTAGAAAAGATGTGGACTTAAAGAATCAAATGACTGATAGCTGGAGAGCGTTACTTCATAATAATAAAGAGGTAGGTGACTTCCTAGTTAGAGAGTCATATAGAACTAGTCAATTTAGACCTGGACCTAAGCAATATCATGAGTTAATCCCATTTGAATGGTTCTCAGAGAATAGATATGAGGAATTTTCAGAAGGAGATGTTACTTTAACAGATGACTTTGTTAAGTTTTCTCTTAACTTAGACATCAGCGATCTTAGTTTTTTTAAGTATATTAAGACAGGTATTGGTACTAAGGAGTTTACGTTAGAGAGTAAAGAAGGCACTACTAGAAAAGTAAATATTAATTACGCAATAGTATCTTTAAATAGAGATAGCTTTGGATTAGGTGGTATTAAAGGATTCCTTAAAAATAACAAGCAACTAAATAGACCACCTAAGTATGCTAGTATAAATGCTAGTATGTCAGGTAAACTAACACAAATAGTTAAGACTAAGAGTGGTGAAGGTTATTTTGCAGTATACAGTGACTTTAATGGTAAAGCTGTACAAAATAATATGGTTAAAGCTTTATTCTTAGGGCAAGAAGTAGAAGTAACAAATGCTTTAAAGGACGACTTATTACGAGAGACTCCTAAATTTGTAGACTTAAATGAAATGGCGGATACTCAAGCAAGACTTGCCGCTGGTAGAAAAAATAAATCATCGTCAGTATTAGACGATCTAAATTGTAAATTAAAATAATGGCAAATTGTGGTTATACATCTGCTCAAGCAGAAGAAATCCTGAAGAAGGACAGAATATTAGGAGCAGCACTACGCTCTTCTACTAAGTTGAACAGTGTTACCTTTAAAAATGGTCACCCTGATAATACAAACCTTGCAGATGTATTCAAAATGGCGTCAGATGTAGGGTTTACCTTTAAGCCGGGGAAAGGCTTCTTCCATATTAATTCTAGTAATGAAGAAGTGAGGGTAGGTATTAATCAAATTCATGGTAAGATAAAAGAAAAGTATTCTGAATTTACTGATTTAAACTTATTTGATAAGTCTAATATGGATGACCTTATAGCTAAGGAGAAGCTAGTAGACAAGAATGCCTATAACGGAGAAGTTAGTGTTAATCATGATACTATAAATAGCTTAGATGATTTAAAGAAAGCAAGTATTAAGTTTATAGCTCCTGCAGTTACACCAACTAATCACTATGAATTCAGTGGTAGATCATTTTATAGAACTACAGCCTCATTAGGGTTTGGTATTGCTAAAGGAGAGAGAAACCAGAAACTTGAAAATGCTGCAGCTATTGGTAACTTTGCTGACGAACTAGGTAAGCGCATATTTGGTAATTATAATAATGATACTATAGACTACGATAAGGTTAATAAATTCATTAAGGATGAAGCAAGAGTACGCCTAACTAAAGAAGGATTAATTGACATGCAACAATGGGATATTGATTATAAGAACCCAGTAAGTAGAGATGGTTTTGACTTACTAGTTGAAGAATTTGAACTTCGTAAGGAGGAATTACGTAGGGACTACGACGTAAAGGAATTTCATACTGACTATATTGTATGGGATGGAGATTCTAGGGTTGCTGGAGAAATAGATATCCTGTTAGAGCAGAATGATGGATCATTTAGAGTAGTGGACCTTAAGACAAGAGCTAAAGGGTTACAGTCCTACGATCAAGAAGAAGTTGATCAGTTTAATGACAAGTCTAAGCATACTATGCAGACTAATAAGTACTCAAATATGATGGCATCTATGGGATTCAAGATGGAAGCACCTCTTATTATAATGGCGCATCCTCAACACCCTACTGACCCAACAGCTGTAATTAATAATACTAGTTTTCACGAGATGGAAGGTGGTAGATATTCAGCAATTATACAACTACCAAGACGTGAACATGCAGTAGCTAGTTTTGCTAAAGATAAAACTGGTAGATTGAAGGCTTATTACAAAGATAAGACTCAAGCCTATAATGACTGGTTAGCCGCTAGGGAGGCCGGAGAGCGCACTACGAATGCTGGCGGTATGTCAATATCAAACAAGGCCAAACAGCGCTTACAAGATAAATTAAGGGCCATTAAAGAGGGATTAGAGAGTTTTAAGAACATGTCTAAAAGAAATTCATCAGCAAATGCTTTATCTGAGGATTTAGAGGATGTTATTACAGCTCTAGATGTTGCCTCTAGCTATGCTTTGGATGAAAACCTACTTAAGCATCAAATTATAATTGCTGGTAACTTTTTTACGTATGCAGCTAACCAATTAAATGAGTTACATACTGTAATGCAGAACCAAGTTGGTAATAATAAGGAGAGATTAGAAAGATATGTACAGATAAGAAACTACGCCGGGGTATTTAAAACAGCACAGGACTTATTCAGTCAACTTGAGAGTATGAGAAAGGACTTAGGTGTTGAGGAATTAGTAGAGTTCCAGAATATTAAGGAAGAGTTTAAGCAGTTTGCAGCTATTAATGCTAACTTTAAGACTGACCAAGACGTAGCAATACGTACTTTATTTTATGAGATGATTACGGAGTCACACTTAGGAAGTAAGGGTGAGATTAAAGAGAATAATAGACTTCAACATGAAGCTGAAGAATTATATGATAATGGTGAATTAAGTGATGAGAATGGTACTCCTTATAGTAGTAAGGCAGAAGCTGTTAAGCATTATATAAACAAAGCTAAAAGTACTGCTGAGTACAAAGAGAAAGTACTAGATGCTTATTACGACGAGATTGATACTTTAATTAATGAACCATCTAGAGATATGTCTAAGGTTACATTTATGTTAAACTCTGATATGATGGTTAATAACGATTATATCAAGTTGTATAATAAAATGCTTATAAACAGTGAGCAGAAGTACAGTACAATAGCTAACAAAGAGCTTATAGCATTATCTAAAAAGCATGCAGAATTACAATTAACTAGAGCTGAGCAAGAAGAGCTTATCACATGGGATGAAGAGGGTAATGCATTCTTATTAGGTGATTACTCGATTGAGTACTACACAACTAAGACTAGCTTTAATAAGAGGATAAGAGCAATTACGAGGGAACTTGGTTCTATATCAGAGCCTGCAGAGCGTACAGCTCTGGAGAAAGAGAGTATAGCGTTAAGTACTGAATATACAAAGTGGCTAAAAGATAATACTACTCAAATTGTATTAGATAAGTCTAAGGAATATGCTGATAATGTAATTAAGTTAACATCAGATATTGCAGAACTAGAAGAGATGATAGGAGATACTACTGACCCGGTGGAGGCAGATGCTATAAATGAGAAGCTTATTCAGAAGAATAGTGCGTTAACTAACATGCTAGATGAGCAGAAGGTAAATGCTGCATCAGGGACCAAGGTAACTGTTCCAATTGAGAAATGGAAAACAGATAAATCACAGCTGTCTGATAGACAATTAGAGGGATTGCAGATATTTAAAGATATCACTGACCTTAACGAATCGCGAATTGGTAGACAGTCACTGAAGAAGTCTACTTACCAACATGGTGCTTACTTCTATAAGCTACCAGGTATGTTAAGAACAGGGTATGGACATGTTGTTAGAGGTAATTTAATGGCAGCAGTTAAGAAAGAGGTGGCTAATGCGACTAAGATTGAGTTAGGTGATACTGAAGAGGGTCAAAACACAGATGACAAGGGTAATGTTAGAATGGCATACACAGGATTAGATGGTAAACCTACATTCTATCAACCTATCTTTTACAGATCTTCACCTAAAGATATGCAGAATACAGATCTATTCACCATCTACGCTATGGAGTTAGAGAATGGTATACGTTACATGGTTGACAGTGAGCTTAATAATAAAGCTACTCTATTTATGGATGCAGCTAAGAATTCTGAGTTCTTTGCTCAAGTAGGTATAGAGCGTTCATACCAGAGATCAGTGTACGCACCTAAAGACAGTAAAGTTGTTGATACAATTCAAGGAGAGGCTTCAGTAGTTATTAAAATGATTGAGAAGATGACTAAAGCTCGTGTATACTCTATTACGCAAGAGTATGGTGGTAAGGTTGGGAATAAGGATATCAACCGTATTATATCTACCATAAGTTCATATACTACATTTGCATCGATGTCCTTTAGGACATTAAGTGCTGGTAACAACTGGGTAACAGGTAATGTTTCAGTAGCGCTAGAGGCTGCTGGTGGTGAGTTCTGGAGTGTAGGTACTTTAGCTAAGGCTAAAGCGGCTTATATGTCTAATATAGGTGGTATAATGGTTGATATGGGTACACAGGTTAAGCAGAATAAGGTTAATCAGTTATTACACATATTTGATGTAATGGGAGATAGAAGTGCTCTTGATAATGAGTTTGAAAGAACTAATAAAGTAACACAACTACTTAAGACAGGTACATCATTGTCTACATACGCAATGGGTGAACATGAGATACACGCAACTATTATGTTAGCTGTACTTATAAACAACAAGATCCTTGACAAAAATGGTAACTATCTATCTATTGGGGGAGAGGTTGTTGAGTCCCGTGAAGATGCGGCAAGCTTATATGATGCTTTCGAAATAGGTGAGGACGGAGTATACAGTTTAGCTAAATGGGCCCATAACTCTGAGTTTGATACACTTAATGAATTATCAGAGGATGGGTTAGCTGGTATAAGAGGGCTTATAAAAGATAGAGCAACTAGAACACAGGGTGCGTTTGATGATCGTATGAAGGCTGAGTTGAATAGACACTGGTATGGTAAATTATTCTTCCAGTTTAAGAAACATATGCCACCACAATTCCTTAACAGATTTAGAGGAATGAATAAGTCTGATGTTAGGACTGCTGATATTCTTGATGAGGATAAATTCTTTAACATTAACACTAAAACTGAGGAATACGGTTATTACACATCTTTTATAAGATTATTATTAAATACTGCTAAAACAGAGAAGTTTAATATAATGGGTTACATGAAAGAAGGTAAGAATGAGTGGAAAGCTATGAGTGTGCATGAGCGTGCTAACGTTACTAAGACTATCACTGAATTATCATTTATAACAATGCTGGCTTTAATGGCCGGGGCTGCCGCAGCAGCTGATGATTTTGATTGGGAAGCACTTGGTTGGTTAGTATATCTAATGCGTCGTCAAGTTAATGAAGCTGGTTGGCAGTACCTTAATCCTATGGAGAATTGGAGAGTTGTACAGTCACCTATGGCAGCAATTGGAAAGCTACAGAATATTTCTGATACATTACTACAGTTGTATAACCCAGACGAACTATATGATAGTGGTGATTACTCAGGAGAGAGTAAGCTTAAGAAGAAAGCAGGTAGAGCATTCATTTTAGGATCTGTATTAGATCAGTTCAATGAAGGGCATACTAAGAAAATTTATAATAATCT